>Ga0180222_1000939_pt1 | contig 35826 bp, 27 predicted proteins | sample eDN5th37CKraftOP_FD_151336 | JGI IMG/M metagenome (GOLD analysis project Ga0180222, IMG submission 151336) | Enriched Organic Plus compost microbial communities from Emeryville, California, USA - eDNA 5th pass 37_C Kraft OP (version 2) (version 2) ...
TGGCTGGCGCTGTTCGGACTTGCCGCGCTTTCCACCTCGCTCGGCTTCATCCTGTTCTTCCAGATCATTCGTGGGTCGGGCGCGGGCAACGTCATGCTGGTGACATTGCTGGTGCCGATCACGGCGATCGCCCTCGGCTATCTGATCCTGGGGGAGGAGGTGTCGGCACGGGAAATCGTCGGCGCGCTGATCATCGCCAGCGGCCTCATCATCATGGATGGCCGGTTGCTGTCGCGTTTCGCCAGGCGGCGAGCCATCCGGTGAAGCGCCCGCTGTCGCGTTCGCCGCCGTGCCAGGCGGCGTGAACGGTACCATCGTCGGCGACCATGAACACCACATCGAGCCCTTTCGAACGACGCAGCGTTTCGACCGCTTGTTCGGGTGTCTGCGCGATCGGTCCGGCGACATTGAACGAGGTGTTCACCGAGATCTCGACACCGATGCGGCGTCCCAGCGCCTTCAGATAGGCATAGGTCAGCGGATCGTCCTTCCGCCGTACGATCTGGATGCGTCCGGTGCCGTCGGCATGAATGACGGCCGGAATCCTTTCCAGCGCCGCCGGCCTCGAATGCGCCGTCAGCACCATGTAGTTGTAGGCATTGTAGTCGTCGTCGGATGCACCCTCATGCAGTTCGAAATAGTCCTTCGCCGCCTCCAGCGTGGCCATCGGCGCCAGCGGCCGGATTTTTTCGCGGTACTTGACGCGATCGTTCAGACGCTCGCGCGTCTGCGCGTCGCAGGGATTGGCAAGGATCGAGCGGTGGCCGAGCGCGCGCGGACCTGTTTCCCCGGCTCCCTGATAGAGGGCGATGATGCCGCCCTCGGCCACGCAATAGGCCATCAGGTCGGCAATTGCGTCGCGGCCTTCAGTAGTTGAAACCGAGCCGATCGGCTTCGAGGCGATGTCGGGGGCGGCGAGCGACGCCACGATGTCATCGCGTGTCGGCGGCATGCCGCAATAGAAGGCGTGGGATGCCGGCGCCCCTTGTGAGGCACCGGCGAGATGCGCCAGCATCCAGGCCGCACCGATCGGCACGCCGGGATCGCTCGGCGTCGGCGGCACCCAGAGTTGCAGCCGCGCGCTGCGGTTCTGCACCCGCGCGAACCAGTCCTCGTCGAAGTGCTCGAGCAACCGCATGTTCGCGAGCGCATTGAGCGCGACGCCGCCGGATAGCACGAGCTGGTTGGCGCCGGTCACGCGGAGCAGGTGATCGACGATATGGATCATCGCATCTTCGAGCACCATCTGCGTGGCAGCGGCCTTGTCCAATCGGTCCTGCGTATCCGGCCGATGGGCGATGTCCTCGACCCGCAGCACGGCGTCCGGATTCCAGAGTTGGTCGGGCTGCAGCGGCGGCCCGAGCAGGTCGATCAGCGGCTGCTTGTAAGGATGCTCGAACGGATCCTGATACCAGTTGGCCATCGCCCGGTTGAGCCTGATCTGGCCATTGGCGCCGAAATCGAGCACGTCGCGGAGCTTGGCATAATAAGGATTAGTGCCGCGGTCCATGTTGCCCCACGCCGCCGCACCCATGTAGCGTCCCTCGCAGGAGAGCCAGGTCCAGCCGCCCTGCGTCGATGCGATCACGCTGTAGAACGCGCCGAGGGAATCGAACACGCTGTCGTTGCAGGAAATCTCCCGGATGTCGCCGGATTGCGCCACGAACAGCGAGACCGAGCCGCGATCGCCGGTGCCGTCGAACACCCCGATGGCGACCGGCCGGGTCGATTGGGAGAAGGGCGAGACCGCGAACGGAAACCAGGCGTGGTTGACGTGATGCGGCATGCAGATCAGCGGTACCGGCTGCGCGAGGCCGAACTGCTTGGCCAGAATGCGCGGCGTGCGGCGCATCTGGTCGAGCCGGCGCCGGTCGATGCCGACAGCGTTGGACAGCAGAAGAAGCCTGAAGCTTCCGGGCGCTTCCTCGACCACAGTGCGGATCAGCGTGGCGAACAGCGTCGGATAGTCCCAGGTCGTGACGAAGGCGGCAATGTCGGTGATATCGCGCCCGATCGCCCGCAGATATTTCGCCATCTCGTCAAGCGAGCGATGCGGAAATTCGGTGGTGTGCTTGTTGCCGGAGAAGCGCTCCTCCTCATTGTTGAGAAGAAGGCGAGGGCCATTGGCCTGCGTCACTTCGATGAGCGCGACACCGGTATTATGCGTTCCCGAGGGCGCGAGCCCGGCAATATAGACGGTTTCGCCATTGCGCAGGCGCTCGCCGATCGTCGCCATGGTCTTGCGCGCAAACTCGCTGTCGAGCCGGTGAAACCCTGCCTTCTCCATCATCCAGACGAAGAACGGCTGCATGACGCGAAAGGCCGCCGTGGCGAGCCGAGGGAATCTTGCGCCGATGCGGCGTGGCGACGCGCTCAAGCGGAACCTCTCCCGTTGAATGGAACAGGACTGCTATCAAGCACAACGCATGCAGCGGCAGCAAGACCGTTACGGAAGGATACTTCAGCCGAGATGCAACGCTCGGCGGCGCGAGGCTGGTCAGCCCGCAATGAAACGCGCGCCGGCGCGCAGGAAACGCTGCGGATCGACAGCTTCGCCGTCGATGCGGGTTTCATAATGCAGGTGCGGTCCGGTCGAGCGTCCGGTCGAGCCGGCCTGGCCAACGATCTGTCCGACTTGAACCTGCTCACCGACTTTGACGTTGATGCGCGACATGTGGCCGTAGCGGGTCGACAAGCCGTTGCCGTGGTCGATTTCGACCATTCGGCCATACCCGCCGCTCCAGCCTGCCGTTACCACCCGGCCGCTGGCTGTCGCGCGAACGGGGTCTCCGATGGACGCGCGAAAATCGAGGCCGGTATGCATCGCGGGCCGTCCCAGGAACGGATCGCTCCGCACCCCGAATCCCGACGACAACTCGTAGGCTCCCATCACCGGGGTCCGATAGGGAATCTGCGAAAGGCCGCGTGAGAGGCGATCGAGCTGCGCGCGCGACAGGTTGACACGATAGAGCTGCTGCTCGAATGGACCGGCCTGCGACGACAGTTTGACCGGAACATAGGGACCACCGACACCGCCGCGCGGCGGGCTGGCCTCGAACTGGCGGCCTTTCAGGCCGAGATCAGCGAACAGGGTTTGCACGCGCCTGACGCGGGTCTCGAGATGTTTCTCCGCGGTGCTCAACGCCGCCATCTGCTTTTGCTCGATCTGGTCGAGAGAGCCCTGCAGACGCGCGATGATGTCGTCGACGCTGCCGCTCTTCGCCAGCTTCAGGCTCTTCGCGGCGCGGCTATCGAGCCGCGACTGCCGGCCGGGCGTGCCGCCATCGGTGATGGGCGAGGGCTTTGAGCTTCCGAACAGCTTTTCCGTGAAGCTGCGCGCGGGTGGCTTGATCGATCCAGTGACTGCGACATCCGGCAGCCCGCCGAGCGCACTGGTTCGCGAATCGAGCGCGGCCTGACGATTGATGATCTCGTCGAGCTTCTGCTCGAACTGCTCTTGATCGAGCAGTTGCCGGCTCGTGGTGCGATCGATCCGGGCCCGTAATTCGGCGATGCGATCCTCGTAGGAATATTGCATTTCGGCCTGACGGGCGAGCAGGCGGGTGAGCACGTCGTCGCGGAACGTGAAGTAGGTGGCGGTTGCGGCCGACCAGATGCCAAGGAGGGACACCGTTCCGACCACGATCCAGAAGATCACCGGGCCGAACCTGACCTGCCGTCCGGCGTGGGACAGAACGTAGGCATCGCGCGCCGGAGCCGGATGCGCCTTCGCGGCGGCCGCCGATCCGGCGGGATGGCGGCGCGCATGGTGCCGCCCAGGATGCGGGTGATGATGATGCGGATGGCTGGAATGGTGACTCGACGGACTGGACATCAGTGCTCCCGCGCCGCCGGCAAGCGCTCCGGCTGGGGCTCAAAACTGATGCCGATTTGACTCCGCCATGGTTAACATTCGGGAAATGCGATCACAGGTTTTCGATATATTTCAGCACCGCCTCGGCGTGGCCGTCCACCTTGACGTTGCGCCAGACGTTGATGATCCGGCCGTCCGGGCCGATCAGCACCGTTGTCCGAAAAATTCCGTCGAACACCTTGCCGTATAAAGTCTTCTTGCCCCAGACGCCGTAGGCTTCGAGCATCGCGTGGCGCTCGTCGGACAGCAGCGGAACGGTGAGGTCACGCTTGCGGCGGAAGGCTTCCTGCGCCTTCGGCGGGTCGGCCGAAACCCCGACCACATCGGCGCCCAGCGCCGAGAAAGCGCCGGCCAGCCGTGAAAAGTCCATGGCCTCCTTGGTGCAGCCCGGCGTGTTGGCGCGGGGATAGAAGAACAGGACGAGGTGCCGTCCGCGAAAATCGGCCAGCGATACCGTCGCTCCGCCGTCACGCGGCAGGCGGAAATCGGGTGCCTTGCTGTCGGCGGCGAGCAGGTCGGTGGCGGCGGCACCGGACGCGCTGGTCGATGTTCCGCGCTTGGCGGGGGAGATGCCCGGACGGTTCCCGCGTTGGAGCACTTTGGACGAAACCATTTTGGGCGAATCGGGACCGTCGGGCTTGGCCGATTTGCGCGGGCGCGCAGCGGCGGCTGCACGCGGCGTTGTCTCTGTCGCCGCCGATGATGGGCGCCGGGTCCCGGGTCTGGAAGGTTTCTTATGCATTTTCTTGGACATACGCCTTCCTTTCGTCGCTTTCGGAGGGTCCACTCACTGACCCGGGACGACACGCGGAAATTCCCTAGCCTGATTGCTTGCCGCTGGGCAAAGAGATTGGCGCCGCGATATGCTGGACTGGGATTCGGCAACATGGTGTCGTGTTCGATGTCCCGCATCGAATGTATGACGTCTTTTTTGGTTTAGCGAGGAATGGCTGGATTGCCGCCGCATCAGCGTTCGTCACGCACCGCCGCGCGAACGCCCCTTGGTGAGCGGACCCCTCGTCCAACACAGAACCGGGACGCCCCCGGCCGCAAGCGGCTGCCGCCGGCCCAGCATTTCCGCGATGACGAAGCCCAGCATTGGGACGATGACGGCTGGAGTTCTCCGCACGAGGAGGATGCCCGCCACCGCGCCCATCGCCTGCTGGGTCATCAAAGCGAGGGCGGTATCGCCGGCTATTTCCTCAAACTGGTTCGTCTGCTCGGCGGTGAGTCCCGGCTCCGGCGCGTGGCCATCGCGCTGCTGGTGTTGTTCGCGATCGGAAGCCTGACCTTCGCGGCGCTGTGGTGGCGGCTGGGCGCCGGGCCGATCAGCCTCGACATGGCGACGCCCTGGCTGGTGCAGGCGATCGAGGACAATATCGGGCAGGGCAATACCGTCGAGATCGGCGGGACGCAGATCGAGCGGGCCGGCCGCATCCGCATCGCGGTCCGGATCCGCGACGTCGTGGTGCGCGACCGCGACAATGCCGTGATCGCCAGCGCGCCGAAGGCCGAGGTGCGGCTATCCGGAATGGCGCTTCTCATGGGACGGTTGCGGGCCGAGAGCCTGAACCTTGTGGATGCGGTGCTGGCGGTCCGGATCACGCCGGACGGCCAGGTCATGGTCTCGACCGGCGACAATGCGCGACCGATCGCGACCGGCACCGCATCGGCGAAACCGGCAGCCGGCGCCCCCGGACAGCCGTCGGGCGCCGGCAACCCCGCATCCTCTGCTCCGGCGGCGCCCGCGACGCCTGACGGCAATGCCGCATCCTCCACCGTCGACGATATTAACAACGGCATCGTGGCAGGTCTCGACTGGCTCGACAGCCTCACCATGAACGGGCTGGATGGCCAGAACCTCGACGAGATCGGCCTCAAGAACGGACGCCTGATCGTCGATGACGAGCAGCGCGGCAAACGCTTCAATTTCGAGAACATCAGCCTCAGCCTGCGCCGCCCGAGCGGTGGCGGGGTGGCGTTCAGCCTCGGGGAGGGCGGAGATCATCCCTGGTCGCTGCGCATGCAGGTCGGTGCGCCGGCCAACGGTGCGCGTGCGATCGAGGTGCATGCCAACAAGGTTTCGATCCAGAACATCCTGCTGGCGCTCCGGGTCAAGGATCTGAACTACAGCTCGGACCTTCCGCTCAGCGGCGAATTGCGAGGCGAACTCGGTCCGGACGGCATTCCGAACTATCTGCGCGGAAAGCTTCAGGCCGACAAGGGCGTCATCATCGACCACGACACGCCGGATTATCCGATGGAGGTCGACAGCATCGAGGCTGACCTGCAGTGGGACTCCGCGCGGCGCGTGCTGCTGGTCCCCTTCAAGATCATCTCGGGCGCCAATCGCATCACGCTGTTGGGGCATCTCGAGCCGCCGAACAATGTGGTTCCGGACTGGCAGCTCGGGTTGAGCGGCGGAACCATCGTGCTCGCAGGCGTAACCGACGAGGCGCCGCTGATCTTCAATCACATCGCCATCGACATCCGGTTCGATACCGCCAAGAGCAGAATCCAGCTGACGCAGGCCAACATCAGCAACGGCGAGATCGGGGTCGCGGGGACCGGAACGCTCGACTATTCCGGGGAACCGCGGCTCATGCTCGGCTTTGCCGGCACGCCGATGTCGGCGACCGCCCTGAAGCGGATGTGGCCCATCATCATCGTGCCCGAGGTGCGCGAATGGGTGACCGAGCGGATCGAGAGCGGATCGCTGCAGCAGATCGACATCGGCGTCAACTCGCCGCTGTTCAACCTGTCGCGCGCCGGCCCGCCGATCCCGGACGACGGACTGTCGGTGAACATCGTCGCCAATAATGTCGCGCTGCATCCGGTGGATCAGTTGCCATCGATCCGCGGCGCCGATCTGCGCGCGCGCGTCACCGGGCGTACCGCCACCGTGACGGTCGGGCAGGGGCAGATCGACACGCCGGCCGGGCGCAGGCTCAACATCTCCGAAGCGTTGTTCGAGGTGCCGGACATGGCGCCGAAGCCCTCGCCTTCGCGCGTCAAGTTCAAGCTCGATGGTCCCGTCGCGGCCGTCGCGGAAGTCCTCGCGTCGGATCGCCTGAGCGAATTCAGCAATACGCCGATCGATCCCAACGGCAGCAAAGGGACCGTCACCGCGCAGGTCACGCTCGGCATGCCGATCAAGCGCGAACTGACCAAGGCGGACACCACCTATGCCATCACGGCGGACGTATCCGGCTTCTCCGCCGACCGCCTGGTGATGAACCAGAAGCTCGAAGCCAATGCGATGAAGATCATCGCCAACAACCAGGGCTATCAGGTCAGGGGCGATGTCCGGATCAATGGCCAGCCGGCGTCGCTGGATTATCGCAAGCCGACGGTCGGCGACGCCGATATCAAGATGCAGGCGACGCTCGACGATGCCAGCCGCGCGCGGCTCGGTTTCGATCTCGGCGCCGGAGCGACCGGACCGGTCGGCGTGAAACTTATCGGGAAGATCGGCGGCTCGGAGCGGGACAGCCGCATCGGCATCGACGCCGATCTGACGGCGCTCAAGCTCGATAACGTCCTGCCGGGCTGGGCCAAGCTGCCGGGCCGTGCAGGCCACGCCACCTTCAACGTGGTGCAGAAGCCGCAATCCACCCGTCTCGAGGACATCGTCATCGACGGCGGCGGTGCATCGATCAAGGGCAGCCTTGAGGTCGATGCCAATGGCGACCTGCTCAGTGCGAATTTCCCCGTCTACTCACCGTCGGACGGCGACAAGGCATCGCTGCGCGCCGAGCGCGGCAACGACGGCGTGCTCAAGGTGGTGATGCGGGGCGATGTGTTCGACGGACGCAGCTTCATCAAGTCGGCGCTGTCGGGACAGGATTCCGAGACCAGAAGCAAATCCAAAAGCCTCGACTTCGACGTCGACCTCAAGCTCGGAGCGATCGTCGGCTATTACGGCGAGGCGGTCCGCGGCGTGGACCTGAAGATGTCGCGGCGCAACGGCGTGATTCGCTCGTTCACGCTGACCGGCAAGCTGGGACGCGATACGCCGTTGACCGCCGAACTGCGCAACCGGCAGCAGACCCGCGACGTGATCTTCCTGGAAACCCGTGATGCCGGGGCGTTCTTCCGCTTCACCGACACCTATGCGCGGATGATGGGTGGCCAGCTCGAACTGGCGATGGAGCCGCCGACGGTGGAACCGCGTGCCAAGGAAGGCCTGGTCAATGTCCGCAACTTCACCGTGAAGGGCGAGACCCAGCTCGACAAGGTCGCAGGGGCGCAGAGCGGCCGTAGCGGTGTTGCTTTTTCGCGGCTGCGGGCGGAGTTCATCCGAAAGTCGGGACGGCTGACGATCCGCGAGGGCGTCGTGAAGGGGCCGACCGTCGGCGCCACCATCGAAGGCGATATCGATTATCAGACCAATCAGGTTCGCATGAGCGGCACCTTCGTCCCGCTCTATGGACTCAACAACATGTTCGGGCAGATACCGGTGTTCGGCATGCTGCTCGGCGGCAGCAACGAGGGCCTGATCGGCATCACTTACGAGGTGGTCGGCACGCCCGGCAAGCCGGACCTGCGCGTCAATCCGATTTCGGCGATGGCGCCCGGCGTGCTGCGGAAGATCTTCGAATTCAACACCGGCCGCCAGAACTACAATCCGACCGAGTTGCCGCCGTCGAACGATTGAGCCTGGCGGGGCGATATTGGCCGATCAGCAGCCCGTCGGTCTTACTCCCGTAGCGCCCGGACGGTGAGGAACGGGATCATGCCGAGAAGCACGCTGAGCAGCGCGAAGGCGATTACCGGATCGTAGCTCCGGGTCCAGTCATGGATCAGGCCGCCGACCAGCGATCCCAACGCCGAGCCGAGCCCGCTGCCGATCGAGATGGTTCCGAAAATGGTGCCGACATTGCGGCCGCGGAAGATGTTGATCGCAGCGGCTGTGATCAGCGGTCCCCGCGAGCCGATCGTGCTGCCGAAGCACAGCAGGAAGCCGCCGAGCAGCCAGAGGCTCGGAACGTGTTTGAGCAACCAGAGGCAGATGATGCCGAGGGTGGTCAGGCCGTAGCTGAACAGGATGGCGCGGCGCCGCCCGATCAGGCTGTCGAGCCAGTTCACCGTGAACATCCCGATCACCAGCAGTACGCCGCTGAGGCCCCAGGCTGTCGCGGCCTGCAGCGGCGCGAAGCCGACCTCGATGAGATAGGCGACGACCTGGGCGCCGATGGTGTAGACGCCGATGGCGGTGAAGAAGAAGGTGCTGAACAGCGCCCAGAAGGCATGGTGGCGGACCGCCGACAGGAGGGTCCAGTCGGTTTCGCCGCCATTGGCGGATGGTACAGCCGTGACTGCGATGCTCTCGGGCACCGGCGTTTCCATCATCCGGCGCCACGGTAACACCAATAACGGGACCAGCAGGACCAGCAGGGCGGCGCCGAGCAGGTGATAGGTATCGCGCCAGCCGTGATGCTCGATCAGCAATTGCGAGAGCGGCACCATGGTCAGCACGCCGGCGCCGGTGGCAGAGTAGATCACGGCCATCGCGGTCGGCAGATGCCGGCCGAACAGGCGCCCGAGCAGCAACGAACTCGGAACGGTGCCGAGACAGGCGGTTCCCAGTCCTGCGGCGATGCCGATGCAGAGCTGCAATTGCCACAGCGCATTGGCAAAGGCGGCCAGAGATACGCCGCTGCCGAGCAGCAGCAGGCCGAGACCATAAACGGCTCGGGGGCCGGAGAGATCATACAATCGGCCGACGAAGGGGGAGGCCAGCCCCATCGACAGCGAGGCCAGCGCATAGATCGACACGACGTCGGCGCGCTGCCAGCCGAAGGTCGTGGAGATCGGCAGCAGGAAAACGGTGAAAGATTCCCCGATCCCGCGTCCGATCAGGGCGAGGACGAAACAAAGCGCCAGCACGCCGAATGCCAGGGCAGGCAGCCTGGTCGGGGTCGCATCGGCGCGGGCAGGATAAGATTCGACAGCCATGGCTGACCATGGAGCGCATTTTCCCCGCCCGCGACAACGTCGTTCTGGGAATAGGCCTATGCGATCTTCAGGAGGACGTGACGCTTCTTGCCCAGCGACAACTTGATGACGCCATCGGCGGTCAGATCCGACTGCGTCAGCATCATCTTGTCGTCGGTCACCGTCGCATCGTTGACGCGCAGGCCGCCGCCCTTGATCTGTCGTCGCGCCTCGCCGTTGGACGCCACGAGCGCCGCCCGCGTGAACGCCGCCACTACGTTGATCCCGGCCGCGAGTTCCGCCGCGGCGACGTCGACCGTCGGCAGATCGGCGGCGATCGCGCCTTCCTCGAAGGTCTTGCGCGCGGTTTCCGCGGCAGCGTCCGCCTGCGCGCGGCCATGCATCAATGCGGTGGCCTCGGTCGCGAGCACCTTCTTCGCCTCGTTGATGTCCTGACCCTGCAGGGCGGCGAGCCGCGCCACCTCGCTGAGCGGGAGCAGGGTGAAGAGGCGGAGGAAACGCTCGACATCGGCGTCCTCGGTGTTGCGCCAATACTGCCAGTAATCATAGGGGCTCAGCATGTCGGCGTTGAGCCACACCGCGCCGGCCGCGGTCTTGCCCATCTTGGCGCCGGATGCGGTGGTCAGCAGCGGGCAGGTCAGCGCGTGCAGCTGATGCGTGCCCATGCGCCGGCCGAGATCGATGCCGTTGACGATGTTGCCCCACTGGTCGGAACCGCCCATCTGCAGGTTGCAGCCATAGCGGCGCGCCAGCTCGACATAATCGTAGGACTGCAGGATCATGTAGTTGAACTCGATGAACGACAGCTCCTGCTCGCGCTCGAGCCGCAGGCGGACCGAATCCATCGTCAGCATGCGGTTGATCGAGAAATGGCGCCCGATGTCGCGCAGCATTTCGATGTAGTTCAGCTTCACCAGCCACTCGGCATTATCAACCATCAGCGCATCGGTCTTGCCCTCGCCGAACTTGATCAGCTTGGCGAAGGTGCCCTTGATCGAATCCTTGTTGGCGTTGATCTGGTCGTAGGTCAGCATCTTGCGGGTCTCGTCGCGACCCGAGGGATCGCCGACGCGGGTGGTGCCGCCGCCCATCAGCGCGATCGGCTTGTTGCCGGTTTCCTGCAGCCAGTGCAGCATCATGATCGAGAGCAGGTGCCCGACATGCAGCGATGGCGCGGTGCAGTCATATCCCACATAGGCCACGACATCGCCCTTGGCGGCGAGCGCATCGAGGCTCTCCGGGTCCGAGATCTGATGGATGAAGCCGCGCTCCTGGAGCACGCGGAGGAAATCAGATGTAAAGGCCGTCATGGGATAAGGAACTCTGGTCACGTCTGGCGTCCGGGGTTGGCCGCCCCGGGGGTGAAGCGCCGGCTATCGGCCGGTGCCGGGATCAGGTGGGCTTATAAGAAGCGGCCGCGCGGCACAAGTTGGACCTCCGACTGGGGCCGTTCGGCAACCGAGCTGCCGAGGCGCTTGGCCTGCGGCTCACCGGGGTGAACATGGCAAAGCGATTGCGATCGATCGGTCTGATGAGCGGCACCTCCTTCGACGGCGTTGATGTGGCCCTGATCGAGACTGATGGCGACGCCGTGGTGGTGGCCGGCCCGTCCGGCTACCGACCCTATCAGGATGCGGAACGCCGGCTGCTTCGGCAGGCTCTTACGGAGGCGGCGGCCATGCTGCGGGACCGGAACGACCGCCCCGGTAGCCTTGCCGCGGCCGAGCAAGCCGTGACTGCGGCGCATGCGGAAGCAGTGACGCGCTTCCTTGCCGAGCACGCCCTCGCGCCCGACAGCATCGATATCGTCGGGTTTCATGGCCAGACCGTGCTGCACCGGCCGGAGCGGCGGCTGACGGTGCAAATCGGCGACGCGGAAAGCCTTGCCCGCGCCGTCGCTCTGCCGGTCATCTCGGACTTCCGGGCCGCCGATGTCGCCGCCGGCGGGCAGGGAGCTCCGCTGGTCCCGGTCTATCACCGGGCGCTGATCCAGGCTCAACAGCTCACGGGACCGGTCGCCGTGGTCAATATCGGCGGCGTGTCCAATATCACCTATATCGACGGTTCCGAGCACCTGATCGCCTGTGACACCGGTCCCGGCAACGCGCTGATCGATGATTTCGTGCATCGACGGCTCGGTCTGCCGTTCGACGAGGGAGGCCGGTTGGCGGCCCAAGGCACCGCTGACGCGCAATGGCTTGCCGCCAGCCTGCGGCTCCCGTTCTTTTCCGCGCCCCCGCCGAAGTCGCTCGACCGCAACGATTTCGCCGCCCTGGCGCTCGGCGATGCGGTGAGCGTGGCGGACGGCGCAGCGACGCTGACCGCCTTTACCGCCGCTGCGATCGCGCGGATCGTGCCGCTGCTGCCGAAGGCGCCCTCGGCCTGGATCGTGGTGGGAGGAGGAGCGCGCAATCCGACCCTCCTTGATATGCTGCAGGATCAGTTCGCCCCCGCACGCGTGGTCACCGGCGATAGCCTGGGCTGGTCATCGGACGCCGTCGAGGCGCAGGCCTTCGCCTATCTCGCGGTGCGTGCGCTGAGGGGCCTGCCGCTCAGCTATCCGACCACCACCGGCGTGCCGGAGCCGATGCCGGGGGGAGTGCTGAGCCGGCCGTGATCGGTTTGGCCGCGCGGCCGTTCCTCACCGGATGTTGGCGAGCCGCATGTCGAGATAGCTGGTGACCGACTCCATCAGCGGCTCCAGCTTGCCGTCGAAGAAGTGATTGGCGCCGGGAATGATCTGGTGATCGATCACGATGCCTTTCTGCGCCTTCAGCTTGTCGACCAGCGCATTGACGTCCTTCGGCGGCACCACGGCGTCCTTCTCGCCATGCACGATCAGCCCGGACGAGGGGCAGGGCGCGAGGAACGAGAAGTCGTACAGATTGGCCGGCGGGGCGATCGAGATGAAGCCCTCCACCTCCGGACGGCGCATCAGGAGCTGCATGCCGATCCATGCACCGAACGAGAAGCCGGTGACCCAGCAGGCCCGTGCCTCGGGATTGATGGTCTGGGCCCAGTCGAGCGCCGAGGCGGCGTCGGACAGCTCGCCGGTGCCGTGATCGAACGAGCCCTGACTGCGGCCGACGCCGCGGAAATTGAAGCGCAGCACGGAGAAGCCGCGATGAACGAACGCGTAATAGCACTGATAGACGATCTGATGGTTCATCGTCCCATGGAATTGCGGGTGCGGATGCAGGATCATCGCGATCGGGGCGTTCTTTTGCTTCGCCGGGTGATAGCGGCCCTCCAGGCGGCCGGCGGGTCCGGTGAAAATGACTTCAGGCATCCGTATTCCTTCGTGAGCTTTGAAATCTCGATCGCGGTGTGCACCGCGCCAAAATCCGCCGGGTCGGCAGACAGCGCATGGCTGCGGCGCGGCGCATCGCCGGGGCAGCTTGCGAGCTACGGGTTCTAGCATGAGGCACAGGGCAAAAAGCAAGCATTTCGAACGTCATCGCCTGACGTGCCGAACGGCACGATCGATCGCGGCGTCGTGGTTTGAATGCGCCGGCCGGCGGCGCTACAACGCACGGGACTGATCAGCCGAACTGACGGTGCCCCTTGCGGCACGCCCATCGATTGACGCGCAGCCATGAACGACAGGGTCTATCTCGACTGGAATGCGACCACGCCGCTGCGGCCAGAGGCGTGGACGGCCATGCGCGCGGCGATGGATCTGTGCGGCAATCCGTCCTCGGTGCACAGCGAGGGCCGGCAGGCCCGCCGGCTGCTGCAGGAGGCCCGTGCCGAGGTCGCGGCTGCGGTCGGAGCCCGCTGCGGGGCCGATGTGGTTTTCACCTCCGGCGCGACCGAAGCCAATGTGCTGGCGCTCAGCCCCGGCCTGCACATCGACCGGGCGCCTCCGCTCGAGCGGCTGGTCGTGTCCGCCATCGAGCATGCTTCCGTGCTGGATGGCGGACGGTTCGGCAAGGCGCGGGTTGAGCTGGTGGGCGTGTCGCGCGCCGGCTTGATCGATCTCGATCGCCTCGACGCTCTCCTGACCGGCCGGCCGCCCGCACTGGTGTCGGTGATGCTTGCCAACAACGAGACCGGTGCGATCCAGCCAGTGCGGGACGTCGCCCGGATGGTGCACGAGGCGGGCGGCCTCGTGCATGTCGACGCGGTCGCAGCATTTGGACGAATTGAAGTTAATTTCAATGAATTAGATTACGATCTTCTATCAATTTCTGCGCATAAGGTCGGCGGCCCCAAGGGAGTCGGGGCGCTGGTCGTGGCCGACCGTGTTCGCGGGCTGGAACCTCTGCTGCGCGGCGGTGGCCAGGAAAAGGGCCGCCGCGCCGGCACCGAGAACCTGATCGGCATCGCCGGCTTTGGCGCTGCGGCGCGGGCTGTTGCGGGCAGGTTCGCCGAGGAGACCGGGCGCTATGCAATGCTGCAGCGGCAGCTTGAGGATGGCCTCGCCGCAGAGGGGGCCATGATCTTCGCGGCAGACGCCCCGCGAATTGCCAATACCACGCTGTTTTCGGCGCCCGGCCTGCGGGCGGAAACTGCCGTGATCGGCTTCGATCTCGAAGGTATTGCGGTATCGTCCGGATCGGCCTGTTCCTCGGGCAAAGTCCAGCCGTCCCATGTGCTCGCGGCGATGGGAACCGCCCCGGAGCTGATCGGCGGCGGGGTCCGCATCAGTTTTGGCTGGGATACGTCTGAAAATGACGTGAATCGCGCAATAAGGGCTTGGCGAAAGCTCTCCGCGACCCTAGTTAAAAGGGACCACGAAACAGTGGTTGAACGATTCTAAACGACGTGATTGACTGCGCGCACGTTCGGCGCGCGTGAAGGCGTCGAAGTTTGGTCCACCGCGGTCCTTGAAACCGCGAGCGGAGGTTAAAATGCCGGCTGAATTGGAGACGGTCGAGCGGGTTCGCCGTATCGACGTCGATCAATATCGCTATGGATTCGAGACTCTGATCGAATCCGAAAAGGCCCCGAAGGGCCTGTCCGAAGATATCGTCCGCTTCATTTCCGGAAAGAAGAACGAGCCCGCCTGGATGCTGGAATGGCGGCTGGAGGCCTATCGCCGCTGGCTGACCATGCAGGAGCCGACCTGGGCGCGGGTCAACTATCCGAAGATCGACTATCAGGATCTGTATTACTACGCGGCGCCGAAGCAGAAGAAGGCGCTCTCGTCGCTGGACGAGGTCGATCCGGAAATCCTGCGCACCTATGAGAAGCTGGGCATTCCGCTGCGCGAGCAGGAGTTGCTGGCCGGCGTGGTGCGACCCGAAGGCGACAAGGGCGAGCCGTATCGCGGCGTCGCCGTCGACGCGGTGTTCGATTCGGTTTCGGTGGCGACCACGTTCCAGGCCGAGCTGAAGAAGGCCGGCGTGATCTTCATGCCGATCTCGCAGGCTATTCGCGAACATCCGGAGTTGGTCCGCAAGTACCTCGGCACGGTGGTGCCGACATCCGACAACTTCTTCGCGACGCTCAATTCGGCGGTGTTCTCGGATGGCTCGTTTGTCTACGTGCCGCCGGGCGTGCGCTGTCCGATGGAGCTGTCGACCTATTTCCGCATCAATGAGAAGAATACCGGCCAGTTCGAGCGGACCCTGATCATCGCCGACAAGGGCTCTTACGTCAGCTATCTCGAGGGCTGTACGGCGCCGCAGCGCGATGAGAACCAGCTCCACGCCGCCGTGGTCGAGCTGATCGCGCTGGACGACGCCGAGATCAAGTATTCGACGGTGCAGAACTGGTATCCGGGCAATTCGGAAGGCCAGGGCGGCGTCTACAACTTCGTCACCAAGCGTGGCGACTGTCGCGGCCGCAACTCCAAGATCTCCTGGACCCAGGTCGAGACCGGCTCGGCCATCACCTGGAAATATCCGAGCTGCATCCTGCGCGGCGACAATTCGAGCGGCGAGTTCTATTCGATCGCCATCTCGAACGGATATCAGCAGGTCGATTCCGGCACCAAGATGATCCACCTCGGCAAGAATACCACGAGCCGGATCATCTCAAAGGGAATCGCCGCGGGCAGGTCGCAGAACACCTATCGCGGCCTCGTCAGCGCTCATCGCAAGGCGAGCGGCGCGCGCAACTTCACCGCCTGCGACTCGCTTCTGATCGGCGACAAGTGCGGCGCGCACACCGTTCCTTATGTCGAGGCGAAAAACTCGTCGGCCGTGTTCGAGCACGAAGCCACGACCTCGAAGATTTCGGAGGACGTGCTGTTCTATTGCGTGCAGCGCGGACTGTCCGAGGAGGAGGCGGTCGGGCTGGTCGTGAACGGCTTCGTCAGGGATGTGCTGCAGCAGTTGCCGATGGAATTCGCGGTCGAGGCACAGAAACTGATCTCGATTTCGCTTGAAGGAAGTGTGGGATAGCGCCGCGAGCCCAGCGCGCCTGCAACGCAGGCGCCGAACCTGCCGGCAAAACGATAACAGTCATCCTTCGAGACGCAAGGCTCCGGCGTGAGCCCCTCGGGATGGCCATCAAGGGATTACACAATCATGGCACTGCTTGAAGTCAAGGACCTGCACGTTCGCGTCGAGGAGCGCGAGATTCTGCATGGGCTGTCGCTGACGGTGAATGCGGGCGAGGTTCATGCGATCATGGGCCCGAACGGCTCCGGTAAATCGACGCTGAGCCATGTCATCGCAGGCAAGCCGGGCTATGAGGTGACCAGCGGAGAGATCCTGTTCAAGGGCGAAGATCTTCTTGAAATGGAGCCGGACGAGCGGGCCGCCAAGGGCGTGTTCCTCGCTTTCCAGTATCCGGTCGAAATTCCGGGCGTCGCCACCATGACGTTCCTGCGTACCGCGCTGAACGCGCAGCGCAAGGCGCGCGGCGAGCCCGAATATTCGACACCTGAATTTCTCAAGAAGGTGCGGGAGGTCGCGGCGTCGCTGAACGTGCCGCAGGACATGCTGAAGCGCGGCGTCAATGTCGGCTTCTCCGGCGGCGAGAAAAAGCGCAACGAAGTGCTGCAGATGGCGCTGTTCGAGCCGAGCCTGTGCATTCTCGACGAAATGGATTCCGGCCTCGATATCGACGCGCTGCGCATCGCGGCCGACGGCGTCAACGCGCTGCGATCGAGCGAGCGCGCGATGGTGGTGATCACGCACTACCAGCGGCTGCTGAACTACATCGTCCCGGACTTCGTGCATGTGATGTCGGCGGGCCGCGTGGTGAAGAGCGGCGGGAAGGAATTGGCGCTGCAGCTTGAAGAATCCGGCTACGCCCAGTTCGAAGACAAAGCAGCCTGACGAGGCCGGTCATGGACGTCGCGTTGGTCAAACCCACAACTGCTCGCGCTCCGGACGATCTGTTCGCCGCGGCGCGAAGCCGCCTGCCGGGGTCCGGTCCGGTCTCGGCGCTGCGCGAGGCCGCCTATGCCGAATTCGCCGAACGCGGCCTGCCGCACCGGCGCATCGAGGAATGGAAATATACCGACCTGCGCATGCTGTTGCGCACCGTCGCACCGCTTGCCGCCGCTCCCGATGAGGCGGCGATCTCGCGGGCCGCCGAGGCGCTGGCCCGGCTCGATGTGACCGGGACCTGCAAGCTGGTGCTGGTCGATGGCGTATTCGTGCCGCAGCTTTCCGATCTCGCCGCGCGAGACGGCGGCGTCGATATCCGGACTTTGCGAGAACTGCTCGACGATGCGGGCAATGCGACCCGCGCTGACCTGTTGCGTACCAATGCCACCTCTGACGTGATGGTGTCGCTCAATGCGGCGATGGCCACCGACGGCGTCGTGATCGGGATCGGCGACAATGTCACGTTGAGCAAGCCGCTGCATATCGTTCATGTCGCGACCCGCGCGGAGGCTTCGGCCTTCACGCGGTCGCTGCTGCGGATCGGGAAGGGCGCGCGCGCCACCGTCGTGGAGAGTTCTATCGCGGCGGACGGTGCGGATTCCTACCAGGTTCACGATGCCGTGGTGATCTGGGCCGGCGAGGGCGCCGAGGTCGATCACGTTCGTCTCGTCGAGGATGCTCCGGCCGCGGCCAGCATCGCGACGGCGGTGGTGACGCTCGGGGCCTCGACCCGCTTCAACTCGTTCAGCCTGACGATCGGCTCGGCCTTGAGCCGTTATCAGGCCTTTATCCGCTTCGGCGGCGAAAACGCGACGGCCTCCATCAACGGCGTCAACCTGCTCAAAGGCAGCCAGCACGGCGACACGACCCTGGTGCTCGACCACATGGTGCCGCATTGCCAGAGCACCGAGGTGTTCCGCGCCGTGGTCGACGATCGCGCACATTCGGTGTTCCAGGGCCGCATCAACGTTCACCCCGATGCGCAGAAGACCGACGCCCGCATGATGACCCGCGCGCTGCTGCTGTCGGACGATGCCGAGGCGGACAACAAGCCTGAGCTGGAAATCTTTGCCGACGACGTGCAGTGCGGCCACGGCGCCACCACCGGCGCGCTGGACGAAAGCCTGCTGTTCTATTTGCGCGCACGCGGGCTTCCCGAAAAGGAAGCGGAGGCGTTGCTGATCCAGGCTTTCGTCGGCGAGGCGATGGAGGCGATTGCCGACGAGACGCTGCGGGACGTCGCCATCACCGCGGCGCGGCGGTGGCTGGAGGCGCGGAGCTGACAATGACACATCCGGCGGTCGCCAACGGATCCTATGACGTGGCCCGGCTGCGGGAGGATTTCCCCGCGCTGTCGCTGAAGGTCTACGGCAAGCCGCTGGTCTATCTCGACAACGCCGCATCGGCGCAGAAGCCGACCGCGGTGCTGGACCGGATGACGGAGGCCTATCGCTCCGAATATGCCAACGTCCATCGCGGCCTGCATTATCTCGCCAATGCCGCGACCGAAGGCTATGAAGGCGGCCGCGCCAAGGCTGCGGCGTTCCTCAATGCGAGGCGCAACGAGGAGATCATCTTCACGCGCAACGCCACGGAAGCGATCAACCTCGTCGCCTATTCCTGGGGCGAGCCGAACATCAAGGCCGGCGACGAGATCGTGCTTTCGATCATGGAGCATCATTCGAACATCGTGCCGTGGCATTTCCTGCGCGAACGGCATGGCGCGGTGATCAAATGGGCACCGGTGGACGATGACGGCAATTTCCTGATCGACGAATTCGAAAAGCTGCTGACGGCGAAGACGAAGCTCGTCGCCATCACGCAGATGTCGAATACGTTGGGCACGCTGGTGCCGGTCAAGGCGGTGACCCGGATCGCACATGAGCGCGGCATTCCGGTGCTGGTCGATGGCAGCCAGGGTGCGGTCCATCTCAATGTCGATGTGCAGGATATCGACTGCGATTTCTACGTTTTCACCGGCCACAAGGTCTATGGACCGAGCGGCATCGGCGTGCTCTACGCCAAATACGACCATCTCGCCGCGATGCGCCCGTTCAACGGCGGCGGCGAGATGATCCGCGAGGTCGGGCGCGATGTCATCACTTATGGTGACCCGCCGCACAGGTTCGAAGCAGGCACGCCGCCGATCGTCGAGGCGATCGGGCTCGGTGCCGCGATCGATTATGTCAATTCGATCGGCAAGGAGCGGATTGCCGCCCACGAGCATGATCTTCTCGCTTATGCGCAGGAGCGCCTGCGCGAGATCAATTCGCTACGTATCTTTGGCACCGCGCGGGACAAGGGACCGATCATTTCCTTCAACCTCGACGGCGCGCATCCGCATGATGTCGCGACGGTGATCGACCGATCGGGAATCGCGGTGCGGGCAGGGACGCATTGCGTCATGCCGCTTTTGGAGCGGTTCAATGTCACCGCCACCTGCCGCGCCTCGTTCGGGCTGTATAATACGCGTGAAGAGGTTGATCGTCTCGCTGAAGCTTTGCTCAAGGCACGGGATTTGTTCTCATGACCGACTCCGCTGACACCAAGGCCGACCAGCCTGAGACCAAGACCGAACATGCCCCCGACCCGGTGCAGACCAGCTCGGCGCTGCCGCCGGAAGAGGCCGAGCGGCTCGGAACCGAGATCGTGGCCGCGCTGAAGACGGTTTTCGATCCGGAAATTCCGGCCGACATCTATGAGCTCGGGCTGATCTACAAGGTCGATATCAAGGACGATCGCTCGGTCGATGTGGACATGACGCTGACCACGCCGAACTGTCCTGCGGCGGCCGAATTGCCGACCATGGTCGAAAATGCGGTCGCGAGCGTGCCGGGTCTCGGCGTCGTCAACGTCAACATCGTCTGGGAGCCGCCGTGGAGCCCGGAGCGGATGAGCGACGAGGCGCGGCTCGTCCTGAACATGTGGTGATGGCGAGGGCGATGCCGCAGCTCGATGGCATCCTCGAGACCGCGCTTTATGTCGACGATCTCGACCGCGCGGTGACGTTCTATCGCGATGTTCTCGGTCTGACCGTCCTCAACAGCGATGCTCGGTTCGCGGCCTTCGACATCAATGGTCGCAGCGTCCTTCTGCTGTTCCTGCGCGGCGCCACCCTGGATACGGTGCATCTGCCCGGCGGCACCATCCCGCCCCATGACGGCCACGGCCCGATCCATCTGGCCTTCGCCATCTCCACCGCAGCGCTGGCGGAATGGGAACAGCGGCTGGCGGAGCAGGGCATCGGGATCGAAGGACGCACCGCCTGGCCGCGCGGCGGCCACAGCATCTATTTCCGCGATCCCGACCGCCATCTCGTCGAGTTGGCGACGCCTGGCGTCTGGGCGATCTATTAGAGTCTGTCCGTCTTCAAGCGTCCGGCAAATCCTGTTCAGCGTCCCAGACGCGATGTAGGGCGTGAGCGATGCATCGCGGAGCCGGGACCGTCAGCACACAGCGAGCCTTGACGGCCACCGAGCCCCGCCGATGCCGGTTGGCAACGGCTGGGCGCGGACGCAGCCCGGTTGGACCCGCGAGACCTAGGCTGACGCAAGCCAGAGAGAAAGCAGCCGAGGCTCGAGGAGAAGTCTCGCGGCCTGATCACGCGCCGCGACGGGGCGACTTCTGCCGGCCGAAACCTGACGCCTAAATTCGCATAAGGTATATTATGGAATATAAATATCCGTTTTGTTTGAGATAGATATCCGGAAAACCTGATCTGGTTCGCTGTCCGAGCCTATGACGCGACCGCCGGCTTTTGGTCGCCGGCCAGCCTTTGCCGCAGCATCTCAGCCAAACTGGGCATTCCCAAACGCGAATGATCGCGGCACTGTGCGCCGGGTCGGCGCCGCACCGGGTTGCGACCGCCTTTGCGCCAAGAAACGATACGAAGGATAAAGGGAGACGACCAGGATGCGCGTTTCACGTCGGACATTATTGAAGGGCTCCGCTGCCGCGGTGGCGATGGGCAGCATCGGAGCGCCGCACCTCGCCCGGGCCCAGCAGGCCGAGTTCACCTACAAGTTCGCCAACAACCTGCCCGCCACTCATCCGATGAATGTGCGGGCCAAGGAGATGTCCGAGGCGATCCGGACCGAGACCAATGGCCGGGTCGATCTGCAGATATTCCCGAACAACCAGCTCGGCTCCGACACCGACATGCTGAGCCAGATTCGTTCCGGCGGCGTCGAGTTCTTCACGCTGTCGGGCCTGATCCTGTCGACGCTGGTGCCGGCCGCGTCGATCAACGGCATCGGCTTTGCGTTCCCGGACTATGCCACCGTCTGGAAGGCCATGGACGGCGACCTCGGCGCCTATGTGCGCGGCCAGATCAACAAGGCCAACCTGGTGGTGATGGACAAGATCTGGGACAACGGCTTCAGGCAGACGACGTCTTCGACCAAGCCGATCAACGGTCCTGAGGATTTCAAGGGCTTCAAGATCCGGGTGCCGGTCTCGCCGCTCTGGACCTCGATGTTCAAGGCTTTCGACGCCGCGCCCGCCTCGATCAACTTCAATGAAGTCTATTCGGCGCTGCAGACCAAGATCGTCGAGGGGCAGGAGAACCCCCTCGCCCTGATTTCGACCGCCAAGCTTTACGAGGTGCAGAAATATTGCTCGCTCACCAACCACATGTGGGACGGTTTCTGGTTCCTCGCCAATCGCCGCGCCTGGGAGCGCTTGCCCGCCGATGTGCGCGACATCGTCGCCAAGAACATCAACGCCGCCGCCGTGAAGGAGCGTGCCGATACCGAAAAGCTGAATGAGACGGTGATGGAGGAGCTGAAGAGCAAGGGTCTGATCTTCAACCAACCCGATGTCGGACCGTTCCGGCAGAAGCTGCGCGACGCCAAGTTCTACGCGGAGTGGAAAGGCAAATACGGCGATCAGGCCTGGGAGCTGCTGGAGAAATCGGTCGGGAAACTGGCCTGAGCCAACGGATCGTTGCTGTGGTCGCCAGTCTGACTGGCCGGTATACGACGATTGTTGCTTTGCCCGTCATAGCCGGAACATAGGCAAGCGGAAGCGACGCCGTTCTTCGAACGGCTATGCCCGGCCGTGACGGGAATGTAGTTTCGATCAATCAAGATAACAGCTAGCGGATCATCATGGCACACGCCGACATCACGAACGCGGCGGTCGGCGCGGAAGCAACCCAGGCGGCTCCCGCCCGGTCGCTGCTGGCGAGGCTCGAGCACTGGCTGGGCGCCCTGGTCGAGATTCCGACCGCGCTCCTCGTCGTGGTCGAGATCGTCATTTTGTTCGCGGGCGTGGTGTCGCGCTACGTCTTCCACAACCCGCTGATCTGGTCGGATGAGCTGGCCTCGATCCTGTTCCTGTGGCTGGCGATGCTTGGAGCCGTGGTGGCGTTTCGGCGATCCGAGCATATGCGGATGACGGCGCTGGTCGCCGGGGCCGCGCCGCCGCTGCGCAGCTATCTCGAAACCGTCGCGGTCTGCGCGGCGCTGGCCTTCCTTCTGGTGATCGTCGGGCCGTCGTGGGAATACGCCTACGAGGAGAGCTATATCACCACGCCGGCGCTCGAGATCGCCAATAGCTGGCGGGCGGCCGCGCTGCCGGTCGGCATCGGGCTCATGGTGCTGTTCGCCCTGCTCCAGCTCGCGCGGGTGCGGCGGCCGCGGATGCTGGCCTTGGCGCTGGCGACGGTCCTCGTGGTGGTGGCGGCGCTGTGGATGGCGCAGCCTTTGCTGCGGCAGCTCGGCAACCTCAATCTGGTGATCTTCTTCGTCGGCGTGGTCGGGGCCTGTGTTTTCGCCGGAGTGCCGATCGCCTTTGCCTTCGGTCTTTCGGTCCTTGGCTACCTGGCGCTCACGACCCATACGCCGTTGATGGTGCTGGTCGGGCGCATGGACGAGGGCATGAGCCACCTGATCCTGCTGGCGGTGCCCCTGTTCGTCTTCCTCGGGCTGCTGATCGAGATGACGGGCATGGCCAGGGCGATGGTCGGCTTCCTCGCCAATCTGCTCGGGCATGTCCGCGGCGGGCTGCATTACGTGCTGATCGGGGCGATGTATCTGGTATCCGGCATCTCGGGCTCCAAGGCGGCCGATATGGCGGCGGTGGCGCCGGTGCTGTTTCCGGAGATGAAGGCGCGGGGGGCGAGGCCGGGTGATCTCGTCGCCCTGCTCTCAGCGACCGGCGCACAGACCGAAACCGTCCCGCCCAGCCTGGTGCTGATCACCATCGGCTCGGTCACCGGCGTGTCGATCGCGGCCCTGTTCACCGGCGGCATGCTGCCCGCCGCGGTGCTGGCGGTGACCCTCGGGGCGCTGGTGTGGTGGCGCTACCGCAATGAGGACCTGAGCCATATCCACAAGGCGGGATGGAGCGAAATCCTGCGCAGCTTCGTCGTCGCCCTGCCCGCGCTGGCCCTGCCCTTCGTGATCCGCGCCGCGGTGGTCGAAGGCGTGGCGACGGCCACCGAGGTTTCGACCATCGGGATCGTCTATGCGATCGTGGTCGGCCTGCTGGTCTATCGGCAGTTCGACTGGCGACGGCTGCGGCCGATGCTGATCGAGACCGCGAGCCTGTCCGGCGCCATCCTGCTGATCATCGGCACCGCGACCGGCATGGCCTGGGGGCTGACGCAGTCCGGCTTCTCCCGCGCGCTGGCGGCCGCCATGACCGGCCTGCCCGGCGGCGGCGCCACCTTCATTGCGGTGTCGATCGTCGCTTTCATGATCCTTGGCAGCGTGCTCGAAGGCATCCCGGCCATCGTGCTGTTCGGGCCGCTGCTGTTTCCGATCGCCCAGGCCGTCGGTGTCCACGAGGTGCATTATGCGATGATCGTCATCCTCGCGATGGGCATCGGGCTGTTCGCGCCACCGTTCGGGGTCGGCTACTACGCCGCCTGCGCCGTCGGCCGGGTTGATCCCGCCGAAGGAGTGCGACCGATCCTTGGCTATCTGCTGGCGTTGCTGATAGGATTGATCGTGGTCGCCGCCATTCCGTGGATATCTATCGGCTTTCTGAAATAAATCAGAATGATATGGCGATTTCATAATGCAAGAGATCAATTGAATCTTGATTATTAGAGGATCAAGATAAAAATTTGATCTTTCAGGAGATTGAGATGCTCAAGGGACCCAATCCGTTCGATGTTGGGCTGGACAAGAATCCCGCCAATTTTGTCCCGCTGTCGCCGCTCAGCTTCCTGTTCCGCACGGCCGCCGTCTATCCGAACCATCCGAGCGCGATCTATGAAGGCCGTCGCTTCACCTGGGCGCAGACGCGGGAGCGTTGCGTGCGTGTGGCCTCGTTCCTGAGCCAGCGCGGGATCGGCCGGGGCGATACCGTGGCGGCGATGCTGCCCAATATTCCGGCCATGAACGAATTGCACTTCGCCGTGCCGATGACCGGCGGCGTGCTGAACACACTCAACATTCGCCTCGATGCCGGCGCCATCGCATTCCAGCTCGATCACGGCGGGGCCAAGGCCATCTTTGTCGATCCCGAATTTTCGGACGTGATCGAAGAGGCCCTCACCCATATGACCGGACCGAAGCCGCTGGTGATCGACGTCGACGACGCCGCCTTCGCCGGCGGCCGCCGCATCGGTGAAATCGAATACGAGGCCGTGGTCGCAGCCGGCAATCCGGACTTCACGCCGGTGACGCCTGACGATGAGTGGGACGCCATTGCGCTCAGCTACACGTCGGGCACCACGGGCAACCCGAAGGGTGTCGTCACCCATCACCGCGGCGCCTATCTCAACGCCGTCAGCAACATCCTTGCCGCCAATCTGGGGCAGCATCCGGTCTATCTCTGGACACTGCCGATGTTCCACTGCAATGGCTGGTGCTTTCCGTGGACGATTGCCGCAGCCGCCGGAGTCAACATCTGCCTGCGCAAGGTGGACCCGGCCAGGATCTTCGCGCTGATCTCCGAACACGGCGTCACCCACATGTGCGGGGCGCCGATCGTCTACAATACGCTGATCAACGCTCCGGGCGCTCCGAAGGCCGGAGCCGGCGCGCGACCGGTCGTCGGGCTGATTGCGGGCGCGGCTCCGCCGGTCGCCGTGCTGGCCGGCGCCGAGAACATTGGAATCAAGCTGACCCATGTCTATGGCCTGACCGAGGTCTACGGTCCCGCCTCGGTCTGCGCCGAGCAGCCCGGCTGGGACGATCTGCCGGTCGAGCAGCGCGCCCAGCTCAAGCGGCGTCAGGGCGTGGCCTACCCGCTTCAGGAAGCCGTTACCGTGCTCGATCCGGAAACCATGCGCGAGGTCCCCCGCGACGGCGAGACCATCGGCGAGGTGATGTTCCGCGGCAACGTGGTGATGAAGGGTTATCTCAAGAACGAGGCCGCAACGCGGGAAGCCTTTGAGGGCGGCTGGTTTCATACCGGCGATCTCGGCGTCCTCGACCAGGACGGCTATGTCATCATCAAGGACCGCTCCAAGGACATCATCATCTCGGGCGGGGAGAACGTATCATCGGTCGAGGTCGAGGACGTGCTCTACAAGCATCCGGCGGTTCTGTTCGCGGCCGTGGTCGCCAAGCCGGATCCGAAATGGGGCGAGGTGCCCTGCGCTTTCATCGAGCTGAAGGAAGGCGCAACCGCCACCGAGGCCGACATCATCGCGTTCTGCCGCGAGCAGATGCCCGGCTTCAAGACTCCCAAGACCGTGCTGTTCGGCACGATTCCGAAAACCTCGACTGGAAAAATTCAGAAATTCCTGCTGCGGGATCAGGTGAAGTCGGCCAGCGCCATCTCGGCGTGACCCTTGTCTCAGGGCGATGGCTTATCGCTCAGCTCCAGCCGCATCCCGTCATAGGCCGGGACGACATTCACCGGCAATTGCTTGCGCAACGTCTCGTAGTCGAGATCGGCGTGCATATTGGTGATGACGGCGCGGCGCGGCTTGAAGCGCGTGATCCATGACAGCGCGTCGCTGACGCTGAAGTGGCTGGAATGCTGCGTATAGCGCAGCCCGTCGACGATCCAGAGCCCGAGTCCTTCGAGGGCGGGCCAGCTTTGTTCCGGAATGTCGTTGAGATCCGGGGCATAGGCCGCATCGCCAATGCGATAGCCCAGCGCTGGGATGCTGCCGTGCTGGACCAGGAACGCCGACAGCGACAACGGGCCGCCCCTGCCCTCGATGGTCCGGGTCTCGCCGGCCTCGATCGCGTGGTGCGACAGGATCGGCGGATAATCGCTGCCGGCCGGGGTCTCGAAACAATAGGCGAAGCGCGTCAGGATTTCGCGCGCGGTGGTCGCGTTGAGGTAGACCGGAATGCGCTGCCGCTGGTGGATGACAACGGAGCGCAGGTCGTCGATGCCATGGGTCTGGTCGGCATGCTCGTGGGTGAGAAACACCGCATCGATGTGATCGACCTCCGCATCGATCAACTGCTCCCGCAGATCGGGTGAGGTGTCGATCAAAACCCGCGTGATCCCCGCGGCGGAGCGTCGCTCGACCATGAGCGAGCAGCGCCGGCGGCGGTTCTTCGGGTTGGCCGGATTGCAGGCGCCCCAGCCGAGCGCAGGCCGGGGAACGCCGGCGGAGGAGCCGCAGCCGAGAATGGTGAGCGTGATGGTCATGCTGCCGCCGCGGGGACTTTGCTGAACAGGCGGAAGAAGTTTTCCGTGGTCTGCCGCGCGATCTCGTCGAACGAGACGCCGCGCGCCTCGGCCAGCACCTTCGCCACCTCGCCGACATAGGACGGTTCGTTGCGCTTGCCGCGATACTTGCCGGGCGCGAGATAAGGCGAGTCGGTCTCGACCATGATGCGGTCGGCCGGCAATTCGGCGGCGAGGTCGCGCAATGCCTGCGATTTCTTGAAAGTGATGATGCCGGTGAAGGAGATCGACAGGCCGAGCCCGATCGCCTTCATCGCCAGCGCGCGGCCTCCGGTGTAGCAGTGCAGCACTGCGCGGAACGGCCCCTTCGCCATTTCGTCCTCGAGGATACGGCCGCAATCCTCATCCGCTTCGCGGGTATGGATGACCAGCGGCAGCCCGGTCGTTCGCGCCGCCGCGATATGGGCGCGGAAGCCGCGTTCCTGGGCCGCCGGCGAGCCGTGATCATAGAAATAGTCGAGCCCCGCCTCGCCAAGCGCGACCACCTTGGGATGCCGCGTCAGCGCCACCAGTTCGTCCGGCGTGATGCCATCCTCCTCGTCCGCATGATGCGGATGGGTGCCGACCGAGCAGTAGACGTTCGGAAACCGCTCCGCGATCGCGAGCAGCTTGTCGTGTTCGCGGACCCGGGTCGAGATCGTCACCAGCCGGCCGACACCGGCGGCCTCGGCGCGGCCGACCACCGCGTCGAGCTCATCCGCAAAGTCCGGGAAATCGAGATGGCAATGACTGTCGACAAGCATTCCGTCAGGCCACTCCGTCATCCTTGGGCTCGACATAGCGCGGGAACACCGGCGACGGCGGCGGCAGCTCGGTGCCGGGCACGATCCGCCTCGCACCGCCAAGGGTCGTGAAATCGCGTTCGGTCGCCGCAATGCCGAGGCTGTCGAGCAGTTTGGCCGCGGCCGTCGGCATCACCGGCTGCGCGAGAATGGCGATCTGGCGCAGCACCTCGGCCGTGACATAGAGCACGGTGCGCTGCCGCGGCGGATCGGTCTTGGCCAGCGCCCAGGGTGCTTCGCCGGCGAAGTAGCGGTTCGCCTCGGCGACCACGGCCCACACCGCGTTCAGGTACTGATGGATCTGCTGCGTCTGCATCGCGGCGCGGGCCTGCTCGATCATGCCGTCGGCCTGGGCGAGAATGGCCTTGTCGGCGTCGCTGTACGCCGCGGGCTCCGGCACCCTGCCCTCGCACTGCCTGGCGACCATGGTCAGCGAGCGCTGCGCCAGATTGCCGAGATCGTTGGCGAGATCGGCATTGATGCGTGCGACGATCGCCTCGTGATTGTAGCTGCCATCCTGACCGAACGACACCTCGCGCAGGAAGAAGTAGCGCATCTGGTCGACGCCGTATTGCGTCGCCAGGTTGAACGGATCGACCACGTTGCCGACCGACTTCGACATCTTCTCGCCGCGGTTGAACAGGAAGCCGTGGGCGAAAACCCGCTTCGGCAAAGGCACGCCGGCAGACATCAGGAATGCCGGCCAGTACACCGCATGGAAGCGGATGATGTCCTTGCCGATGACATGCAGGTCTGCGGGCCAGTAGCGCCAAGCCGGGTCGCTCTCATCCGGATAGCCGACGCCGGTGAGATAGTTGGTCAGTGCATCGACCCAGACATACATCACGTGCGATGGATCGTCCGGCACCTTGACGCCCCACTCGAAAGTGGTGCGCGAGATCGACAGATCCTTCAGGCCGCCCCTGACGAAGCTGACCACCTCGTTGCGCCGCGTTTCCGGGCCGATGAAGTCCGGCTGGCTTTCGTAGAGCGCGAGCAGCTTGTCCTGATAGGCGGACAGGCGGAAGAAGTAGCTCTTCTCCTCGACCCATTCGACGGGCGTGCCCTGCGGGCCGCGGCGAATATTGTCCTCGCCGACCACGGTCTCGTCCTCGGCGTAATAGGCTTCGTCGCGGACCGAGTACCAGCCCGAATAAGTGTCGATGTAGATGTCGCCGTTCTCCTGCATCCGGCGCCAGATGTGCTGGACCGACTTGTGATGGGCCGGCTCTGAAGTACGGATGAAGCGCGTGAACGCGACGTCCAGCACCTCGTCCATCTCGCGGAAGCGGGCGGCGTTCCGGGTTGCCAGCTCGGCAGGGGTCAGGCCCTCGCCCTGCGCGCTCTGGATCATCTTGAGCCCGTGTTCGTCGGTGCCGGTAAGGAAGAACACGTCCTTGCCGTCGAGCTGCTGGAACCGCGCCAGCGCGTCGGTCGCGATCGCCTCATAGGCGTGGCCGATATGCGGGACACCGTTGGGATAAGCGATCGCCGTGGTGATGTAGAAGGTCTTGCGCTGCACGGATTGAGCGGCCACGGGCTCCGGTGCCGCAACCGGCGGCGGCGCGGACGGGGTCCGATGCACCGCCGTTTCGCCGGCAGGCTTGCGCGGCTTGGAAGGCCGCGGCGCCCGGACGGGCGCCGGCGCTTTCGGTGTCTCTGCCCTGGGCGCGGCGGGCGCCCTGGAGGCGCGCGTCTTGGGCGCCGACACTGCGGATGTCCGTGATGCGGAAGCAGGTTTGCGGGGGCGCGGCGCGGTCGGCGGCTTCGCAACGCGAGCGGCGCGGGTCCGCAGGGCCGCGGCCTTTCTTTTCGCCGGAGCCTTTGCGCCCGTCCGGACGGACGCCTTGGTGACCGGCCTGCCGCGCTTCGCCGGCGATGCCGCCTTCCGCTTCGGCGGTGCTTTTTTCACTGCCTTCTTCGCGACCTTCGGCGCGGTTTTGCCCTTGCGGCCGGCGGATTTTGTCGCAGCCTTCGGCGCTGCCGTCCTTCGCTTCGTAGCGCCCTTGCGGCCGGCGGTCTTCGCGGACGTCTTCGCACGGCCCGCAGTCTTCTTCGTCGCGGCCTTTCGTTTCGCGACCCTTGTCCTGGCTGCTGCCTTGGCCGCGGACTTCGCCGTACCACGCTTTTTGACAGGACGCTTTTTGACAGATTTCTTGGCGGTCGCCACGGCGATATTCCTATCGATGAGATGGGTCTGATCGGTCTTCGCCTGCGCGCCTAACGGATGGCTTCCGACAAAAGTCCGAAGACGGAGAAGACCAGGGGTTTCCGGTCGAGATTGAAGGATTCGACATCACGCGCGGCCCGGGTGATCTTTTCCCATACCTCCGCTAGCCGCGCAAGTTGCGGCAGGTCGGCATTGGCGACATCGCCCTTGAGCCGCGACGTGATCCAGCGATCGATGCTGTCGGTAAAGGCTGCAAGGCTGGTGCGATCGCCGCTGCCGCCGAGCGCATCGCCCAACGCATGAAGGTCGCGCGGATCGACGTGCGGCAGTGTATCGAGCAGTTCTGCGGTCCGCTGATGCAGTTTCAGCGCGTGACCGCCAAGAAGGTTGAGCACACGCCCGACGCTGCCTTCGGCGACCATGGCCGCCTCGGCGAGCGTCGGATCGTCGATCGGCGTGCCGGTCGCAGCGGCCGCGGCCGCAGCGACGTCGTCCGGCGGCAGCGGGCGTAGCGGCAGCTTGCGGCAGCGCGACTGGATCGTCGGCAGCACCTTGCCGGGCGCATGGCTGAGCAGCAGCAGGATGGAACGGCGCGGCGGCTCCTCCAGAATCTTGAGCAGCGCGTTTGCGGCGTTGGCGTTGAAATCATCGACGGTGTCGACGATGCAGATGCGCCAGCCGTCCACCGCCGCCGTCGATCCGAAAAACTCGATGGTCTGCCGGGTTTCATCCACGGTGATGAAGCTGCGAAGAACGCCCTTCTCATTCAAGCTGCGCTCCAGCGTCAAAAGGCCGCCATGGGCGCCCGCTGCAACCAGTCGCGCCACCGGGTCATCCGGATCGACCGCGAGCGAGGTCGCTGCCTGCACCGCCGGCGCCGACGGATCGCGGTTGACCAGCAGAAAGCGCGCGAAGCGATAGGCCAGCGTCGCTTTCCCGATCCCCTGTGCGCCGCCGATCAGCCAAGCATGCGGAATGCGGCCGCTGCGGTAGGCGGCCAGCAGCGCCTGCTCCGCCTCATGATGGCCGAACAGCGCGGCAGTCTCGCGGGGATGGGCCGGGGGGACAACGGTTTCAGCCGAACGAGGACTCATGCCGGCTCCGTTTTCCGCGCGGCCGGCACCAGCCGACGCTGCTTCAGCGCCCGCCAGATCGCTTCGCTGACCTCATCGACATCCGCGGTCGCATCGATCAGCACGCAACGCTGCGGATCGCCGGCGGCGATCTGCCGGTAGGCCTCGCGCAGCCTCGCGTGAAAATTGCCGTCTTCCGCCTCGAAACGATCGATCGCGCCGCTGCCGCGGCGGGCTGCGGCCCGCTGCATGCCGATCTCCGGCGGAACATCCAGGATCAAGGTCAGATCCGGCTGCAGGCTGCCGATCGTCACGCGTTCCATCGCGTCCAGCAGCCGCGGATCGACCTTGCCGACATAACCCTGATAAGCCCGGGTGGAATCGGCGAAGCGGTCGCACAACACCCAGACATTCTGCGCCAGCGCCGGCGCGATGACGGTGCGGACGTGATCGTCGCGCGCCGCTGCGAACAGCAGGGTTTCAGCTTCCGGGCCAAAGGCCTTGCCGACCCCGGAGAGCAGGACGTGGCGGACGATCTCCGCCCCCGGCGAGCCGCCGGGTTCGCGCGTGACGATCGCCCGCACGCCATGTGCGTCGAGCCGCTCGGCCAGCAGGCGCACCTGGGTGGATTTGCCCGAACCCTCACCGCCCTCGAAGGTGATGAAACGGCCGCGCTTTGCCGCCTTGCGGGCTTTCGCTCGTGCCGCCATTACAGTTTCTCGATGCCGGCGCGGAACATGCCGATCATCAATTCGCTTGCTCCGTCGAATGCGCGCTGCATGGTCGAGCCCTTCTCCACGGCTTCGGCGGCATAGAGCGGCGCCTCCACTGCGAGATTGCCGCTGCGCCAGACCTTTACGGAGCCGATCCTCTGGCCCTGTTCGATCGGCGCCCGCACCGGACCGGAATAGACGATTCGTGCCAGCAGACGGTCGTTGCCGTTCTTCTGCACCATTACCTGCACCGGCTCCGTGGTCAGCAGCGGCACCCGCCGCTGGCTGCCGCCGAACACCTTGGCCGATCCGATCGGCGTATTTGCGGCGAAGACGGTTCTGGTCTCGAAATTGCGGAACCCCCATTCCAGCAGCTTCTTGGCCTCGGAGGCGCGGTCATCCTTGTCGGCAAGTCCGTTGACCGCGACGATCAGGCGCGTGCCGTTCTGCACTGCCGAGCCGACCAGCCCGTAGCCGCCCTCCTTGGTGTAGCCGGTCTTCAGCCCATCGGCGCCTTCGAGCGATTTCAGCAGCGGGTTGCGGTTTTGCTGCCGGATCTTGTTCCAGGTGAATTCCGGCTGGCCGAACAGCTTGTAATATTCCGGATAGGTATGGATGAGGTGCCGGGCGAGCAGCGCCAGTTCGCGCACCGACATCTTGTTTTCGGGATCCGGCAGCCCGGTGGAATTGCCGAAGGTCGACTGCGTCAGCCCGATCTCGCGCGCCCGCTTGGTCATCATCTCGGCGAAAGCCTTTTCGCCGCCGGCGATCCCCTCGGCGAGCACCATGCAGGAATCGTTGCCGCTCTGGATGATCGCGCCGTGCAGCAGATCATCCACCGGGACGCTGCTGTGAATCGCGGCGAACATGGTCGAGCCGCCGGCGGGGGCCCCGCCCTTGCGCCAGGCGTTCTCGCTCACCTTGAACTCGTCGGTCAGCTTCAGCCTGCCCTCGGCGAGTGCGTGAAACACCACTTCGACCGTCATCAGCTTCATCATGCTGGACGGCGCGCGCAGCTCGTCGGCGTTCTTCTCGAACAGCACGCTGCCCGACGTGGCCTCGATCAGGATCGCGGTCGGCGCCTCGGTCGAATAGCCGCCCTCGTCCTTCTTGGCTCCCTGAACGCTGTTGTTCGCGGCGACAGCGGCTGTCGCGAACGCCAGCCCGCATCCGACAAGGGCGGCCACCAACTCGCGCCGCGCGCCGCCGGTCCAGGCTGAATGGAGGATGGATCGCGCGTTCCGCATGTGTCGTATCCTGATGTCGTCAGTTTACCAGCGCGATCCGATCCGAACAACATGCGGCGGCGCGGCGAGCCGCCGTGTCAGGTCAGGGGATTGTCCAAGGAATTGTCCGAGCGATTGTCCAGTTGCGAGAGCAAGCCTGGTTTCCTATGGTCGGCAGCGCCGCAAGCCGCTCGCGCCAAAGCTTTGTGCAAAGGCATTTCATGTCGTCCAGCCGTACCCTCGCCGTCAACGGCATCGAGATGTTCGTCCGCGATCAGGGCGACGGTCCGCTGGTGATCCTGTGTCACGGCTGGCCTGAACTGTCCTATTCGTGGCGGCACCAGATCGGCCCGCTCGCCGCCGCCGGCTATCGCGTGGCGGCGCCAGACATGCGGGGCTTCGGCAAGACCACCGCGCCGGAGGCAATCGACGCCTACAGTATCTTCCATCTCGTCGGCGACATGGTGGGGCTGGTGGGGGCGCTCGGAGAGACCAGCGCCGTGATCGTCGGCCACGACTGGGGTGCGCCGGTGGCCTGGCATGCGGCGCTGTTCCGGCCCGATATCTTCACCGCGGTCGCCGGCCTCAGCGTGCCGCCGCCGCTGCGCGGCCGCAGCCTGCCGCTGCAAACGCTGCGCGACAACGGCATCGAGAATTTCTACTGGCAGTATTTTCAGACACCCGGTGTCGCCGAGGCGGAGTTCGAGCGCGACGTCAGCTTCACGATGCGCGCGGTGTTCGGGCGCGGCTTCACCGATCCCGCCGCCTCGCTGTTCGTCGAGCCAGGTCGCGGCTTTCTCGGCGATCCGATGATCCCCCGCCCGTTGCCGGACTGGATCACGGAAGCGGAGCTGGCCGAGTTCGTCGCCGCCTACACGGCATCCGGGTTTCGCGGCGGGCTCAACTGGTATCGCAACGTCGACCGCAACTGGGAATTGACGGCGCCCTGGCAGAACGCGCAAATCCGTCAGCCGTCGCTGTTCATCGCCGGAACGGAGGATGCCGTCATCAAGGGATTGATCGGCGCCAAGCGCGTCCACGACATGGCGCGCGTTCTTCCGAATCTCAAGCAAAAGCTCCTGATCGACGGCGCCGGGCACTGGATTCAGCAGGAACGGCCCGGCGAAGTGAACGCCGCGCTGATCTCGTTCCTCAACGAGGTGACGGCAGGATAGAGCCGGCGCTAATAGAGCCCGCGGCCTGACAGGATCTGCTGCGGGCTTTCCGCCTCGGCCGGCGCGTAGGCATTCACCGGGGCGGTGGCAGCGGCATAATTGCGGGTCTCGTAGCTGACCGCCCTTGCGTTGGTCGTCGGCCGCCGCTCGGCGCGGGCGACCCGCGATGCCGACAGCTCCGAGGTCGCGGCAGCGGAATTGGCATCTTCGGCGGTGTTGCCGAGACTGTAGGGCCGATCCTCCGGCAGCGGCACGTCGCCGCGCGGCGCCGACGCGGCCATCCGCGGCGATGGCGTCATCTCAGGAACGAAGGGGCGCGCCGAGGCGATCCGCACCGTCGAGGGGGCCGGTGCCGGCTCCCCGGTCCGCAGGGTCGCGACCAGCTGGCGGTCGTCAGAGCCTTCCAGCGGCGCCCGGCCGACATATTCGACCCGGACGCGGGCCACACCACGGCCCTTGAAATCAAGCAGATGGGCGGCGCGGTTGGAGACGTCGATGATGCGGTTGCCGTGATATGGCCCGCGATCGTTCACGCGCACCACCAGCGAGCGGCCGTTGCTGAGATTGGTGACGCGGGCATAGCTCGGAATCGGCAGGGTCGGATGGGCGGCGGTCAGCGAGGCCATGTCGAACACTTCGCCGTTCGCGGTGAGCCGGCCATGGAAGGAATCGCCATACCAGGACGCGATGCCCTCCTCGCGGTAATTCGGGTCCTCGCGGGGCACATAGACCCGGCCGCCGATGGTATAGGGCTTGCCGACCCGATAGGTGCCGCCACCGCGGGGCACCGGCTGACCGAAGGCGACCACCCGAGGGCTGCTCGACACGCCATATTTCGGATCGACGCGGCTGAACGGACCGGTCGTCGTACAATTGGCCAGCGCGAGACAGGCACCGGCGGCCGCGGCGACCCGCGCGGTTGTGGCCAACATGACAGAATTGCGAATCCCCATAGGCCCCAAATACCATCCCAACGCTCGCGATCCTACCACGGACCACGGCTGGTGTCCCCGATCCAACCCCTATGAGCCGGACGTTAATATACCGCAATCCGATCAAGGCAGAATTGGGGTGATGCGCTCAGCTTGGTAAACCATTGGTTCACCGGTCCGCCGCGGTGGCCGGTGGCGCCGGCAAGCCGAACGGCCCGCGGCCTGCCGAGACCCCTCACCGGCACCTCGACTTAAGCCCGTGCCCTGCTATAAGGCGCAGGCTTGGCGCCGCCGGTATGCGGCGGCCGCCACGCTGAAGCTTGACGCCGACGGGCGGCTCTCGCCGGATGATCTCCGACCCGGAGATGTCCTCAGGACCAGCACGGCTTCGGAGCAGGAAGGGTGGCCGAGTGGTTTAAGGCACCGGTCTTGAAAACCGGCGTGGGTGCAAGCCCACCGTGGGTTCGAATCCCACCCCTTCCGCCACGTCTATATTCCTAATCACTCCCAATTAGTCCCAAACAATTCCAGAAACCATTGATATTGCTGGCATTGTTTGTGACTGTACTGTCCCATCTTGTCCCGTTCAATCCCGCTCTTTCCCGTTGAAACCCATGCCCAATCGTGGGTATAACCGTGGGATTAGGCGGACACTTTTGGGGGACGGCAGATGGCGTTGACGGCAAGGCAAGTTCAAAACGCGAAACCCGGCGCACGACTCGGCGATGGCAACGGCTTGTGGCTGTTTGTGGCCGCCAGCGGCACGAAAAGCTGGATGCTGCGCTTCACAAGCCCGGTGACGCGCAAGCCGCGTGAAATGGGTATCGGCCCGTTCCCTGCAATAAGCCTTGCCGACGCCCGCTCCGCCGCGATGGCGGCGCGCAAGCTGGTGCAGGCCGGTAAGGATCCAATCGAGGAACGGAAGCGCGAGCGCGCCGCTGTGAAGGTTGAGGCTACCGCGTCGGTGACGTTCGAAGAGTTCGCCGAGAAATATATCGCCGCGCAGAAGCCCGGCTGGCGGAATCCGAAGC
>Ga0180222_1000941_pt1 | contig 35763 bp, 32 predicted proteins | sample eDN5th37CKraftOP_FD_151336 | JGI IMG/M metagenome (GOLD analysis project Ga0180222, IMG submission 151336) | Enriched Organic Plus compost microbial communities from Emeryville, California, USA - eDNA 5th pass 37_C Kraft OP (version 2) (version 2) ...
GGGCCGGAGTCCGGTTTGTGCTATGGCTGGTGCCCAGTGATTCGTACGTCCGTGATTCGTGCGCCCGTGATTCTCGCGTCGCCGGACACCAGGATCCCCCGGACTTGCCGAAGCCGCATCTCGCCCGACCGCCCGCCGCCGATTCCGGCCTGCCCCAGGCCAACCTCTTGCGCCAGGCCAACCTCCTGCGCCAAGCCAAGGCCGCGCATCAGGCGGGGCGCCTCGCCGAGGCGGCCGCGCTCTACGAACAGATGCTGCGCGCCGCGCCGGACCATGTCGACGCCAACCACCTGCTCGGCGTGGTGCGCTACCAGCAGGGCCGCTTCCCCGAGGCGCTGGAGCTGATCGCGGCGGCGCTGTCGGCCCGTCCGCAGTCGAGCCAGATCCTGTCCAATCTCGGCCTGGTGTTCGACGCGCTCGGCGCCCATGACGAGGCGATCGCGAGCTACGACCACGCGCTGGCGCTGGTGCCGGCGGATGCCGACATCCTCGCCAACCGCGCCCGCGTGCTGCTGAAGACCAGGCGTTACGACGAGGCGCTCGCCGTCTACGACGCGCTGCCGCCGGCGCGCGCGGCCGCGCCCGAGATGCTGAGCGGCCGCGCGCATGCGCTGATCGGGCTGCACCGCTACGACGAGGCGCTCGCGGCCTGCGAGCGCTCGCTCGCAGCCCGGCCGGATTTCGCCGACGCGCTGAACAACCGCGGGCATGCGCTCGCCGCGCTCGGCCGTCTCGACGAGGCGCTCGCCGCCTTCGATCGCGCGCTCGCCGCCGCCCCCGATCATCTCGATGCGCTCAACAACCGTGCCCATGTGCTGTCGCGCCTGCACTGCCCGGCCGAGGCTTTGGCGAGCTGCGAGCGCGCGCTCGCCGTGGCGCCGCGCCATGCGCCCGCGCTGTTCCAGCGCGGCAACGCGCTGTTCGCGCTCGAGCGCCATGCCGAGGCTTTGGCGAGCTACGATGCCGCGCTCGCGGTCGATCCCGATCACCTCGACGCCGTGTTCAACCGCGGCCGCGCGCTGTTGCGGCTGGCGCGGCCGGCCGAGGCGCTGGCCGCGATCGACAAGGTGCTGGCGGCGAAGCCGGACCATCGCGAGGCATTGCACAGCCGCGGCGACGCGCTCGCCGCGCTCGACCGCCCGGCCGAGGCGCTGGCGAGCTACCAGCGCGTGCTCGACCAGGACGCCGCGCCGTTCGACACGCTGGTGAATTGCGGCCTGGTGCTGGCGACGCTCGGCCGCCAGGAGGAAGCGATTGCGCTCTACGACCGCGCGCTGGCGCTGCGGCCGGATTCGGCCGAAGCGCACAACAACCGCGGCACTGCGCTGCGCGAGCTCGGCCGCTTCGAGGAGGCGCTCTCCGCCTATGAGCGCGCGCTGGCGCTCAAGCCGGACTATGCCGGCGGCATCGCGAACCGCGCCAATGTCCATGCCGATCTGCGGCGGTTCGACGAGGCGTTTGCCGGCTACGAGGCGGCGCTGCGGCTCGAGCCGACGCTGCAGGAGGTGCACTGGAACATGGCGCTGGCGCATCTCGTGCGCGGCGACCTGCGCCAGGGCTTCGCCAAATATGAATCGCGCTGGCGCAACCGGAACGCGCCGCAGCACAACAAGCGCTTCCGCGAGCCGCTGTGGCTCGGCGAGACGCCGCTCGCCGGCAAGACCATCCTGTTCTATGCCGAGCAGGGGCTCGGCGACACCATCCAGTTCCTGCGCTACGCGCCGATCGCGGCGGCGCAGGGCGCGCGCGTGCTGGTCGAGACTCAGCCGCCGCTGAAGGCGCTGGCCGCGGGCGTCGCCGGCGTGTCGGCGGTGTTCGCACAGGGCGAGCCGCTCGCCGAGTTCGAGCTGCGCTGCCCGCTGATGAGCCTCGCCCACGCCTTCGGCACCACGCTGGAGACCGTTCCGGCCGAGGTGCCCTATCTCGCCGCGCCGGAGGACAAGGTCGCGCGCTGGACCGCGCGGCACGACGCGGAGGGGCGGCCGGGCCGGCCGCGCATCGGCTTCGTGTTCTCCGGCAATCCGGGCCACAAGAACGACCGCAACCGCTCGATCGCGCTCGACCGGCTGCGGCCGCTGCTGCAGACGCCGGGCCTCGATTTCGTCTGCCTGCAGAAGGAATTCCGGCCCAGCGACGCGCAGGCGCTGCGGACCTTGCCGCAGGTGCGCGAGGTGTCCGCCGCGCTCGGCGACTTCACCGACACCGCGGCGCTGATCGCGACGCTCGATCTCGTCGTCACCATCGACACCTCGGTCGCGCATCTCGCCGGCGCGCTCGGCAAGCCGGTGTGGATCCTGCTGCCGTGGCTGCCGGACTTCCGCTGGCTGCTCGACCGCGAGGACAGCCCCTGGTACCCGACCGCGCGCCTGTTCCGCCAGCCGACCCAGGGCGACTGGGACAGCGTCATCGCGCGCGTGACCGGCGAGCTCTCGCGCCGCTTCGCGGTCTGACCGCGATCGCGGTCAGGCCAGCACCTGCGCGCCGAGCCGCTTGACCGCCGCGTTCAGGCTCCCGGCATCGCGCGCCGTCGCATAGACGATGCCGTCCGGCCGCGCGATCACCGCCGCCGCGCCGTGCCGCGCCAGGAAATCCGCGAACAGGCGGCCGTCTTCCCTCAGCGTGACCGCGTCGCCTGAGCCGGCCGTGCCGTCGCCGATGACGGCGCCGCGGCCGCCGAGCCTGTGCCAGATCGCGCGTGCGGCGTCGTCGAGCCAGCCTTGCGGCGCGGCGTCCCGGCTCGCCAGCAGGAAGCCCGGCGCCACCATGTCGTCGAGCAGCCCGGCGCGGCCATCGGCCGTGCGCACGTGCGGCTGCACGAACAGCGCGCCGCCGCCGCGCGCGGCGTCGATGACGCCATTGGCGAGATCGGGGATCAGCTTCTGCCGCACCGTCTCCGCCTCGCCGCGCGCCAGTTCGGCCTTGAGCCGCTGGTCGCGCGCCGCCGCGCGCTGCGGATCGAGCTCGCCGACCACCTCGCCGAACTCCTTGGCGCGCGCGACGATGGCGCGCACGTGCGGCTTGCGCTCGGTCTCGTAGCTGTCGAGCAGCGCCTCGCGCGCCACGCCGCGCAGTGCGAGGTCGAGCTTCCAGGCGAGGTTGCCGACATCGCGCAGGCCGGCGCATAGGCCCTGGCCGAGGAACGGCGGCATCTGGTGGCAGGCATCGCCGAGCAGGAATACGCGGCCCGCGCGCCAGCGCTCCGCCACCACGGCGTGGAAGCGGTAGACCGCCGAGCGCCAGATCGTAAGCCGCGACAGGTCCGCGAAGCCGCCGACGAGCGCGCGCACGTTCTCCGGCCGGCCGAACGCGGCCGGGTCCTCGCCCGGCAAGAGCTTGATCTCCCAGCGCCGCAGGTCGAGCGGCCCGACCACATAGGAGGCCGGCCGTGACGGCCGGCAATATTGCAAGGACTTCTTCGGCAAACCGATGCCGTCCTTGATGCGCGTGTCGACCACCATCCACCATTCGTCGAAGGCGAGGTCCTCGACGCCGATGCCGAGCGCGCGGCGCGCGAAGCTGTTGGCGCCGTCGCAGGCCAGCAGATGGCGCGCGGCGACGGTGCGCGCGCCGCCTTGGCCGTCGCGCAGCGTCAGGCGGACGCCGGTGTCGTCCTGCGCCAGCGCCACCGCCTGCCAGCCGAGCAGCAGCGTGGCGCGCCCGCTGGCCGCGACCCGCGCCCGCAGCGCCGCCTCGAGCCGGGGCTGGATGAAGCAGGCGTTCGGCCACCAGCCGAGCGGATAGGGCGGCGGCATCGGGTCGAGCACGCGGATCACGGCGCCGTCGATGCCGAGGAAATCGGTGCCGGTGTGCGGGGCGAGGAACGGCCTGATGTCGTCGGCCAGCCCCGCCGCCTGCAGCACGCGCAGCGCCTCGTGGTCGAGGCTGATGGCGCGCGGCTTGTCGTAGACCGCCGCCGCCTGGTCGACGACGGTGACGGCATGGCCGCGGCGGGCCAGCAGGGCGGCCAGCGTGGCGCCGACCGGGCCATAGCCCAGGATCAGGACATCGGTGGTCAAAACCGGGCCATTCCAGGAGGGAAATCGCGGAAAATAAAGCGATATTCCCGCCCGACGGGCTTTTCAACCGGCTCCACTGTTGTTACATAGACGCCGTCCGGCCACCGCCGGGCAATCGCTGACACACCGGACGGGCGCGGGCGCTCTTCTCAAGGCGCGCTGCTTCGGCCGTCCGGACACGACATTGACGCGGGGTGGAGCAGCCCGGTAGCTCGTCAGGCTCATAACCTGAAGGTCACAGGTTCAAATCCTGTCCCCGCAACCAAATTCGCCCGCTAAGTCAAACTCTTAGCGGGCGTTTGCTTTTGGGCTTCTGCCGCCGGATGCGGCCGAGTCAACAATGAGTCAACAAAATCTATGGCGGCGACTGGCGCTCGCTGGCACGCAGCGGTAGTGCCGGCCGGCGCATGGTGCGAATATTGCCGCTGGTCCTAACGATTCCCTTCGCGCCATGCCGGTCCCTGATTTCCAGACAGTGATGCTTCCCGTCTTGCGCCTCGCTAATGGCGGCGAAGTGCGCGCCTCTGATGCGGTCGATCGGATTTCCGACGAGTTTCACCTGACGCCCGACGAGCGAGCCGAGCTTCTTCCGAGCGGCCGGCAGGCGAAGATCGCCAACCGCGTGCATTGGGCCGTGACCTATCTCGTCAAAGCCGGGCTCCTCAGTCGCCCGCGACGCGGTGTCTTCGCAATAACCGAAAGGGGAAGAGAAGTCCTGGCCAACCCGCCGGCCCGGATCGACATCAATTTCCTGTCGCAGTTCGATGGGTTCGACCAGTTCCGGACGAAGCCGTCAGAGGATATCGAGGGCGAACCCTCGACCGAGCCAACTGCGACACTTGCCGCCGGCACTCCGGACGAACGCATCGAGGCCGCGTTCAACGACTTGAACGTGACGTTGCGGGCAGAGCTGTTGGATCGAGTTCAGACGATGCATCCGACCGCCTTCGAGAAGCTGATCATCGATCTCATGCTCGGGATGGGATATGGCGCGGGCGGATCGAGCAAGCACCTTGGACGCACGAGCGACGGCGGTGTCGATGGTGTGATCAACGAGGACGTGCTCGGGCTGGATATCATCTACTTACAAGCCAAACGGTATGCGACCGGCAACGCGATCGGGGTCGAGAAAATCAGGGAGTTCGCGGGTGCTCTGGACGAGCGCGGTGCGACAAAAGGCGTGTTCGTGACGACGAGTCATTTCGCACCGCAGGCGCGCGCATATGCCCAGCGCAGCCCGAAACGCCTCGTCCTCATCGATGGCGAGGAGCTGACGCGGCTCTTGGTTCAATACGGCATCGGGGTTCGCGTCTATCGCAATGTCGAAATGAAGAAGCTTGATACGGATTATTTTGACGACCTGGGTATCTGATGTTGCGCTTCGCTGATGTGGTGCCGAGCGTCGATCTTCTCATGGGCGTCAAAGCGGTGTGGGGAAGATCGTCTGAATGCGTCATGTGTTTTGGCGGACGAGGAGATGCGGCCGCGAAGGACAAGGCTTATTTCGCACAAGCTCGCTCGACCGCTGAACGAGCCATCAAGCAGCCCTATCTCGTGACCATTGGAGGTGGAGAACAGGTCCCAGCCGAATTGAGAGGACGCGTCTTAGAGCTTGTTCGAGTCACGGGAGTGTTTGGTGAGACAGTTGCATTTGTCCGCGATCCGGTGCTGCGCGCGCGATTGGCGCAATGGCCCGTAGCGGTTGTTTTGTCCGAGGTCTATGCGATTGAGGGCGAGCCTCGTTTGATCGAAGAACTCGGCTTTGAGGATCGCCAAATCTTGGCCAATGCGTTCGATGCCGTCCGCCGTGACGACGCACTCATCGGCGAGCTTTGGAAATCGCTGAGCGACATCGCGGTTCGTCGCCGGTGGGAGGTTAGGCCGCTTCCTGGCTTTCGTGACCCCGGCAAGGTGCAGATGTTCGGAAGCATGTATCCGCAGGTCGCGCCATCGTCGACTGAAGGCAGGAGAATCCGAGAGGAATCAAGCAAGCTCGAACGAGATCGCACACTCGCACGCGCGGTTAAGGATAACAACCGCCGCAAGAATGGTGGGGTAATCGTCTGCGAGGCGTGCGAGTTCAGCGACGCAGAAAGCGCCTTGTTCGATGCTCACCATTTAGAACCACTCGCGACTGGCATTCGGGAAAGCCGGATTGATGATTTCGCTGTGCTTTGTCCGACATGCCATCGATGGGCACATGTGAAGTCCGGGAATATTTTGGTTCCGCTTGCGATCTATGAAATTCGCGCCGCGCGTATGCAGGCCGGCTTGGCAGTACCTAAGAAAGAACTCCCGCAAGTAGTTTCGGAATGAGGGTTTACGCCGCCGCCGTCGCGATCCCGTCGAGCCGCACGCGCACGATGGTCGCGCCGTTTCCGGCAGCCTCGATGGCGATGCCGATCGGATAGCGACCGGTGCCGGGTATGTTGACCTGCTTGGCGGCGTCGTCCCAGGCCACCGGGTCGCCGGCGGCGATGACGGCGCTCGCGAGCTTCGGCAGATCGAAGACGCCCTCGGTCGCGATGGTCACCGTCTCGCCCGCCGCGGCGGTCTTGCTCGCGACGCCGAACAAGGCGCCGATCATTACGCCATCGCCAGAGGTGACACCACCGGCCGGCGCGGCAACGGTGATCATGCGGCCTTCCTGAATGTAGTTCTTCATCGTCACGTTCCTTTCGATGAGCTGATGCGAACCTGGTTGACGCGCGGTGCGGACGCCGCAGCGATGCGCCGGTCGAGGTCGGCGAGCGCCGCCGCCATTTCGGCGTCGCTCGCATAGGTGATGCGGCGGCCGTCGTATTCGACCGTGCGCACGCCCGCGAAGCGCGCTTTCAACAGCTTGTCGCGCATGGCTTCGAGTTCGGGGACGTTCGCCATCACGCGCCTTCGTTCGCGTACCAGCCGCGCCAATCGATGAAGCCGGCGCCAAGATCGAGGATGACGCGGATTTCGACGCCATCGACATCCCAGCCGGCCTTGGTCTCGACCTGCGGGCCTTCGCCGCCGGCGAGATAGGCGTATTCGAGCCCGTCGATCTCGGCCGGATCGGCGCTGACGTACCAGCGTGTTGCGCTCGATAGCCGCGGCTCGACCACCAGCGACAGCGAGCCCGAGAACGGGTTCACGTCCGCCGCCTTCGCCGCGGCGATCGTCGCCAGCCACTTCTCGGCCACCGTCTCCTGCGCCGGCGGCACGAGCAGATATTTCGGGCTCGCGCTGATCGGCTGGCCGGACAAGCCCGTCTGGCTGCGCATGGCAAGCCGCGCGGCGGACAGCGTGTCGTCGGCGATGGCGCCGCCGCTCGCGGCCTTGTTGCCGTGGTCGGCATGGAAGAGCGCCTTGCCGTCGTTCATGGTCGGCCCATTGCCCGCAGCGCCTTCGAGAAGATCGACGAGGAGCCGTGCTTCGGTTTCGGCCGCGGCCTGGCCGAGGCGCCGGGCAAGATCGGCGAAGGCGCCGAGGTCGTCATTGACGAGCACCTGGCGCGTGACGCCGATCTTGCGGGCGAAGGTCTCGACCTTGTAGGCCTCCTTCGCCTCCGCCATCGTGCCGGCGCGAATCTCGCCGTGCTCGTCGAGCTTTTCGAGCATCGGCGCCTCACCGAGCATGATCTTGTTCACGGTGCGGAAGTCGCGCGCGGTGGTCTGGCGCCCAAGCCGGCGGATGCCCGCCGGCGCGGTCTGATAGGCAGCGCGCAAGGTGCGGCCGATGGTGTCGCCGACGATGAGCGGGAAGTCGCTCGTCGTATGCAGCGCCCGCGTTATGATCGTCGCCGGCGAAAGGCCGGTGACGGAATGGCCGCGCAGAACCAGGAGCTCGCGCGCCATTTCGGCGCAGGTGGCATAGGCATAGCGCCGCGCCGGCTCCGACAGCTCGTGCTGAGGATTGATGCGGGCATAGAGCGCCTCGCCCATGTGCCGCGCGCGGATCGTCGGATCGTCGTGGCTTTCGCCGGTCTCGACGCGAACCTGCTCGGTGCGGATGTTGCCGCCGCCGCGCTGGCTAAGCGCCTCGAAGGCCGCACGGCGCGCCTCGTCTGCGGTCGCGCCATTGTCGATAAGCCCGTCCGCGAACTCGGTGCCGAGGCCAGCAATGCGGGCGATGGAACGGATTTCGGCATTGATCGCCGCGCGCGTCTCGATCTGGTCGGGGGGCGGGCTTTCCGGCGCATCGGCCGGCGCGTTCTCTATCTCGGGCATGGTGCCTCCTTGGCGGATGGTCGCGCCGGGATCGGCCGGCGTCGGAACGAGGGAGATTTCGATGGGGGTCCAGGCAACGGCGGTGCGCACGCGCTCGCCGGTCGCGGGATCGATGTCGTCGCGCCAGCGCTCGACCGTGTAGCCGACCGAGACGTGGCGCAGGATGCCGGCCAGCACGTCCTGCCAGATCGGCTCAACCTCGGGCCGGGCCGAGATCTGCAAGACCGCGGTGCCCTGCCGGCCATCGACGCGGGCATCGCGCACGGTGCCGAGCACGTCGCGCACGGCGCTTTGCCGGTGTGCATCGAGCACCGAGGCGCCGATCAGGCGCGACAGGTCAACCGCGGAAGGATCGAGCGAGAGCCGTTCGAGATAGGCGCCGGCGGCATCGCGCCGGCGCACCGCGGCGCCGGTGGTCCATACCGCCTCGACGGTGCGGGCCTCCGCGTCAGCGGTCTGCGGCGCGAGCGTTGCGCGGCGGATGAGGAGATCAGGCATGGGCGCCCTCCATTGCAGGCTGGCCAGCCGGCGCGGTGTTGTCGAAGGAAAGACCGAGGCGTTCCTCGCGGGCGCGATCGGCGGCAATCGCCGCGTCCACTTCCTCGATGTCGTAGCCGCGCTCGGCGATCGATTGGCTGCGGCTCTTGAGCCCCGCGCGGATTTGCTCGATCTCGGCGCGCGCGTCCTTCAGCGGATCGACCCAGTCCCATTTCGGCGGGAGCCATTCGGCCGCGAGGAAGGCGGCCGGATCGCGATCGAAGGCGCGGGCGTCGATTGCGCCTGAAAGGGCGGCGAGCCGCACGAAGCGCTCCCACACCGGCCGGCAGAACTGGAAGACGATGACGGCGTATTGCAGCTGTTCGATGCGGCGGCGAAATTCGAGGAGGCCGGCGCGGATCGAGGAATAGCTGACGCCTTCGAGGTCGCCGGAAACGAGCTCGTAAGGCACGCCGAGCCCCGACGCGATGGCGCGCAGGTGGTTCTTGACGAAGGCGCCGTAATCACCGGGATCGGCCGGATCGGAGAACTGGATATCGGCGCCGGGCGGCAGCGGAACGAGGCTCCCGGGCTCCATGCCGACATTGAGCACGCCGTTGACGGCGCCGCCGGTGTTGAGGCCGGCGACCGTCCCGTCCGGATCACGAATGAAGCCGGTGAACAGCGCCGCCACCTTCGCCTTCACCAGCGCCGCGTCCTCGTATTGGTCGAGCTCGTGCAGGCGAAGCAGGATCGGCGCGAGCCAGGTGATGCCGCGCAATTGCCCGGGCGCGAGCGGCTGGAAGAGATGCAGCATGTCGGCCGCGGGCACGCGCACCGTGTCGAGCGCCATCGGCGCGAGCGCATCGCCCGGGCGATGGCGATAGCAATGATAGGCGACGCGCCGGCCGGCGGCGTCGAACTCGATGCCGGCGCGGATGCGCGCGCCTGCGCCAATCTCCCGATGCAGCTCGGTCGGCACCTGCTCGCGGTCGAGGATATCGATCGCGAGCGGCGGGCCGTCGTCGGCTTCCGCGAAGCGCAGCCGCGCGAACGATTCGCCGCTTTCGACCATCGCCCTGAGCGCAAGCGCCTGGAGCCCGTAGAAATCGGTGAGGCCCGCGGCGTCGGCGCGGTCGGTCCAGCGGTTCCAGAGCGCGTGCAGCCGATCGCGCACGGCGGCATCGGGATGCATCGAGCGCGGCTTGACGCCGGAGCCGATGGCGTTCGCGACGAGGCCTTGGACGGCGGACGCGACCCACGGGTTGTTGCGCGCGTACCAGCCGGCGCGCCGCGCGGCCATGGTGGCGCCCGCCAGGATCGAGGCGTTCAGCGCCTCGATGCCCTTTGCGCCTTCCCAACGCCGGCCGCCGCCGGCCGCGTCGAAGGCGCGGGTGCGCGCGAGGCCGAGAAGACGGTGGACGAAGTTCCGCATGCCGCCAATTCTCGCGTGGCGGCAAGGGGATAGCTATTCGGAGAGTTTGGGAATGATCGGGTGCGGTTGTAATGGGCTATGTTTTGTGTCTGGCCAGCTATTCAGCGGTCGTGCTCGATTTGCTAGTTTTGAACGCCAACGTCGGTCAACTTGGTATCGGCACGGCGTCTATGGTCATCATGTCCGCGGCTGTAAGGCCGAAGAGCGCTGAGACCATCCGTTCGACTTCGCTGCGCAGCTCGTTGACCTCTCGTTCCTTGCGAGTACGCGCCCGTGGCGTTCGAGCGGTAGAAAGATCGTCGATCGCAGCGATCAGTTCGGCTGTCTTTGTTTCGACGGTGATGCGCGGCGCTTCCTCGGGAATGGGAACCGGAAGATTCTCGATGAACTGCTTGCCGTGCGAATAGTATCCGCCGCGGAAGGTGCTGGTGTTGTTTCGCACGAAGGCTTCGCTTAGCGGATGATTCAAGACGGCCAGAAGATAGATCGTCGAAACGTCGGAATCATCACGCGCACGTACCATGTAGTAGGGACCATTGCCGCCGCCGGTGAACATGGTGTTCGCTTCGTCGTAGGCGTAACGCGGCTCAAGCGAGAGCACCGGAAGGATGATCTTCGGTCGGTCGAATTTGGTCAGGCTCTGCGAGCGCCCATACTGATACCATTGTCGCTCTCTCGCCGCGCCACCGACGATATTGCGCTTTTCCAGCTCCTCTCTGCGCGCGCACAGGTAATCCCAGCAACCCGGATAATGCTTGGCCATTTCGTCTGGCTGGATCAGGCGAGCACGGGTCCTGCCGTTCCCGTTTACGACCAGCTCATAGGGGAAGATTATCCAGGCGTTCGGCGCGGGACGCGCGTAGGCATAGAGCGGGACATCGTGCAGGCATGGCCGCAGAATACCTCGTTCGATCCGCCAATCGCGATCGTTCCAGCGCAAGGTCACCGTGTTCGTGTCCGACGCCGTTTCCTGAAAGATGTAGATTCCATCCGCGCTTGTCTGCACGCCGACTTCGATTTCCGCGACCTTGGATAGCCGCACCGGGAACCGGTCGCGGATGCGGGTAAACAGGGCGCGGACTTCTTCGTCCGCGAATTCCCAAGGGTCTGCGCCTAGCTCGTCTGCCGGGATGCGCGTGACTTGGCCTTGCTGGCCATAGCGCCATTCTTCGAGCGGCCCGGCGCGTTCAAGTTCCACCGAGTCGGCGCCGGCTCGATTCATGATGAGAATGCAGGTGTAATTTGAGGTGCCGCGGCCAAAGACCTGCTTGACGCCGAAATGCACGATCTGTTCGAGAACGTCGCCGGCGGTGAGCACTTCCCGAAGGGCCCGCCCGGCCTGAATACTCATGAACTTGTGCGGGACGATCACACCGATGCGCCCGTCCGGCCGCACCAGAGACAGGGAGCGTTCAATGAAGAGCGCATACTTGTCGAAATTGTCCTGTCGCGCCGTCATATAGGGCGAGCCCTCGCGTTGATAGTAGGCGATCTCTTCGCGCGAATAGGCGACCATGTTTTGGATGCGGATATAGGGCGGGTTGCCGACAATGACGTTGAACCCGCCTGCGGCCATTTCCGCGGTAAATTCGTCAGCCCAGGTGAAGGGGTTCACCTTTTCGCGCAGCGCCGCCGACATCGCGCCGCAGACTGCCTGCCATTCGGCGGTGCTGACGAGCGAGTTGCCACAGCGGATTATATCGCCGAGGGGCGGCAGCGCGGGCTGCCTATGTGCTCTGACATATTCGTTCAGGGCCGCCTCGCTCTCATCCTCGATCAGCTTCAGAAGCAGGCTGAACTGCGAGACTTCAACAGCGTTCGGGTCGATGTCCACACCACGCAGATGCGCGAGCAGGATGCGGCGTTTTTCTTCGAAGGTAAGACGCCACAGACCAGCGCCAGCTTCGTAGATCTGCTGCCCGGCATATTTGGTGGGACCATCGGCGACGTACCAGCTCAGGTAATGGCCGAGCAGATACTCATAGGCCGAGAGCAGAAAAATGCCTGAGCCGCAGCAGATGTCCGCGACCGTAAAGCCTTTAAGCGCGGCCGGCGATTTGCCAGCAATGGCGGGCCCAAGCGTTCGCTCGACGATCCGGTCCGCAATGAATGAGGGCGTCGGCACCACGCCGCCGCTCTCGCGCACCTCCGGCTTGCTAACGATCTCGACCCTGCCATCCTCTACTGTGATGACTTCGCCAAGAAACTGCTCGTAGATCTCGCCGAGGATTTCGGTTTCGACGACAGCGAAGGTGTAGGGGCTTTGCGGGTAATAGAGTTCCTGAATGATGTCGGCGAGTGTTTGATCGCTGATACGAATGCCAAGCCGCTCGTCATCCAACAGTTCGAACAGCCCCGAATCGTAAAATTCGTCAGCCCGGCGTAGAATCGCCATCAGCCCGTCGAAGGCGGCCGCCGCATCCAGGTTCTTGAGCGTCTCATATTTCTCGATTTCGCGGTCTTCGCAGATGCGCAGGAAGACGATGCGCGAGAGGAAGAGCTGGACCGCATAGGTCAGCTCTTCGGCGGTCAGTCCTGGCGTGTTGGCATGAATATCAACAGCAAGGCGCTCGCGCCAGCCGCGTACTTGGCGCAGGAAAAAGTCGTCGAACTGCTCGGCGCCATGGCGGGTGGCATCCACCTCAAACTGACGATCGAAGTCGCCGGAATAAACGGTATCACGGGAAAGAAGCGCCCACAGCTCGTCGAACTGTGCCTCATAATCCTCGCATCCGATCAGCTTCATCCGCGCAACGTGCGGTTCGTCCGTTTCCGCGGGAATGGGGCGGCAATCGTAAATCGCGAGCTGGTGGAAATTGGTGACGATCGAGATGGGCAGGCTCGCGGAATAACCGTAGCGCCGCGTCTGGAAGGCCGGCCCGCGGTCGCGGTCGATGCGCACGCTCGGCTTCTTGGCTTCCACGAAGAGCTTGCGCTGCCGCGCGAGCCGCAGCTCATAGTCCGGCTTCTTCGAAAGGCGCTCTTGGCCGACCTCGACCGTCGCTTCCTCGATCACTTCCCGGAACGCAAGCGGCAGGCCGGCCGCATTGTGCACGTCCCAGCCAAAAGCTTCGAGCAAGGGCGTGATGAACTCGGTGCGAGCCTGCGTTTCGTTATATGTGCCACGCAGATGGTCGGCTTCGTTGCGCTTGAAGCGCTCCACCAGCTCGGCGACGCGTTTTCGGGCTGCTTCTTTTGCCGCCTCTCCACTCATGAGGCACTTGCCCGGACTCTGCGCTGCCGCGTGAGCCGGCGGTCCCGCATCTTCTCCCAAACGCGCCGCAGCATCCGGCATTCTGCGGCCGAGAGTCCCATGGTCTCCTTCAGGATCAGCCGATCGTTTTCATCGAGAACAGCACCAAGTCGACCATCCCGTACCAGCCGGTCGCATTCATCGAGTGGCAGGGCGGGGCCGAGCTTTGCCGGCATCAGGAGCCGTTCGGCTTCCGTCGGTTCGAGCTCAAGAACGCCGCCGCCGTAGCTCCGGCCTTCAATTTCGGCGGAAGCGGCCGTGAGCGATGTGTATGTGTTAGCGACAATAGCGCGCGATTTGCCTGCCTTGCAACGCATCCGGTGAATTGTGTCCGTTGAGGTTGCGTCGGCCGTATTCAAGACCACGCGCGGGAAGTCGTATATCTGCCGGAATACGAAGGCATCGGGTATCCATACAGACGGGACGGCATACCAGGGCTCGCGAATCGAGCACTTGTAGCCCTTATGAACCTTCTGGTCTTCGCCGAGGCGGATGTAGCTTTCCAGCGCTCCTTTCGGCTTCGAGCCGTTAATCGGCGCGAGATGCAGCAGGTGCACGAGCTGATCGTCATCCGAGAGCCGTTTCCAGTCGCGCTTGCCAATGCGCGCACCTACTAGATGCGCAGATCGCGATACGAGCGGCATCGTGTATCCCTGCAAGCGGCGTGCTTCGATCTCGCTTTGCCGCAAGACGAAGAACTGGTTCTTGCCCGTCACGACACCGACGTTCACGGACGCGTAGATGCTGAGCGGCACGGCGGCGCCGGATGCGCGCAGCTCGCGCATGAAGGTGATTTCCGATGCGCTAAGAAAATATTTCAGCCACTTCTCGCTATCGTGGCAGATCGTCTTTGGCGATGCGCCTTCAAGCACGGCAGCGGGCGTGCGCCCGAGGATATCGGCGACGGAATGGCTTTCCGTCAGCGTGACTTTGCAGGGATTGCTTTCAGACGGTGTTGCGCGCGCTTCATCGGCTAGGAGCAGCAAAACCTCCTGCTCCGCATTCTCGAAGAACAGCTCGTTGCATGCGATCAGATCAATGCGTCCGAAGCGATCGGTCAGGAAAGAGCGGAGCTGTGCGGCATAGCTTACCTGAAGCAGTTCTGCCGGAAGCACGAGCGCCATACGCCCGCCGGGCCGCAACGCGGCCGCCGCGGCGACCACGAAGGGAACCCAGATGTTCGTCAGCCGGTTGGGGGAGAGCCCTTGCTCTTTCATGATCTCCATCGCGCGGCTGCGATGGGGCTCAGGAAAGCTCTGATAACGGATGAAGGGCGGATTGCCGACAACGACATCAAATAGCGGGCGGTCAGCACGCTTCCACCAAGCGAAGAAATCACTTGTCTCCACCACGTCGGCTGCCCGGAAGCCTACCTCTCGGGCCAGCCGGGCGCGCGCCTTCTCGGCTTCGTCGCAGAGTATTTCAACGCCGTACAGATGATTGGCGCGGTCAGCGCCCTTCGCGCCAAGCGTCCCCAGCCTGTGCGCCGCCGCTTCCAGAAAGGACCCGTCACCGCAGCTCGGCTCCAGAACGAGGTCATCAGCCTTGCGAATTGCCCACGCGCAAAGCCACTGCGCGAGAGCCGCCGAGGTGTAATACCCGCCCCGTAGCTTATCGGGGTCTAGATCGGTGAAGCGGCCGCTATTGGTCCGGGCCGTGCCCGGCTCCTGACTTTCATCGCGGTATGCAGGGAGAAGCTCGATCATCGCGGTTGCCTCACGTGGAAGAGGGGCTGCTCATCGTGAAGCAAGCGCTCGATTGCTTCGCGCACGACCCAGGCCACCGACACTTTGTTCTTGTTGGCAATTTCGACCAGCTCAGCGTGCTGCTCAGGCGTTAAGCTCACGGAGAGCCTGTGGGCGCATCTCTGATCGCCTTGCTCGCGGGTTGATCTTGTCATCGCATTCTCGAATCGCTGCCTGCACCACCGTGCACCAGTCTGGTGCGTCAAGCAAACCAAGATTTGGCCGTCTCTCGATCCCAGGTGACAAACAAACTTTATCGCAGTTAGAACAAAAAAGGAACATACATCCATCGAATGTCACCCCATCCACCGCGACCGGATCACCCGCGGCGGCTCGGCCGGCCGCGCTGGCGCTGGCGCCGGCGCCGGCGCGCCCTTGGCCGGCGCGGCGCCGATGGCGTCGGCTTCCTCGTTGAGGCGCAGACCCATGCTGATGAGGCCGTGCAGGGCGGCCATGGCATAGACGGTGGTATCGAGCGCCTCGTTGCGCTCGCCATCGCGGCGCGGTTGCCATAGCCGGATCGGCCGGCCGCGCTCGAAGCGGGTGACGACGCGCTCGGCGGTGAGCTGGCGGAAGAACTCCGCATCGCGCTCCATGGGGAAGTGCAGCACGCCGGGACCGGCTTCGGTGAGCCGCAACCGCGCGAACAGCGCGTCCTTGGCGGCATCGACGCCGATCACGAACAGCGGCGCCTTGCCCTTGGTGCGCGACGGGCGCCGCGGCCATAGCGGCAGGCCCGGCCCGCCGCGGCCCTTGATTCCCCAAACCCGCCGATGGAGCCGGGTGCGGCAGTATTCGTAGGCGGCCTTGGTGTGCTGCCCGCCGGTATCGACCGCAACCGCGCGGATGACAAGATCGGCGACGGCGCGCGCGTGCGGATAGGTGGCGGCAAGCGCCGCATCGAGATCGGCCCACGCCCGCGGCCCGGACGGATCGCCGAAGATCACGCGATAGTCGATCGACCATGCTTCCTCGTCGCGGCCCCAGCCGATCACGTGCAGTTCGAGCCGATCGCCCTGCACGTCCACCCCGGCGGTGAGCACCGCGATGCGCTCGGGCAAGAGCCCGCCCCAATCCTCGCGCCGCGCCATCAACGGCTCGGCGTCGATCACTTCGCCGGCCTGGTCCTCCCAGGTTTCGGCGAGCTTGGTATTGGTCCAGACCTGAAGCCGCGCCGGATCGCGATAAACCTGCCCGTGCTCGATCGCAATCTCGGCCCATGTCTCGAACGGCGAATAGAGGCTCGAAAGATGGAAACCGGCGGTCTTGCCGTCGCCGGTTGCGGTTGCGCGCCAGCGGCCCGAGGCGAGGAGCGCCGGCTTCATGTGCTCCTCGTGCACCGCGCCACACACCGGGCAGACGCGGTGCGCAAGATCGCGCCGGCCCTCCGGCCATTGAATCTGCGCCCAGGTTACGGCTGAGAAGCTGCCGCAATCCGGGCAGCGCACCTCGAAGATGCGCTTGTCCGATTCCTCATAGGCCGCTTCGATGCGCGAGAAGCCCTTCAAGGTCGGCGTCGAAACGAGCACGATCTTGCGCCGGCCGCGGAACGTGACGGTGCGCTGGATCGCAAGCGCAACCGGATCGCCTTCGCCCGATACGTCGGACGGATAGGCGTCCACCTCGTCGAGGAAGAGATAGCGCGCCGGGGTCGAGCGTAGGCCCACGCCTGAGGCGGCGCCGACCATGACGAGCTGCCCGCCGGGGAAGAGCTTGCGGAACTGGCTGTTGCCCGGCTCCTTCCTGCCGGGTTCGACCACGCGCTCGCGGAGCGCTGGCGAAGCGGCGATCATCGGATCGATGCGGATCGACGTGTTGCGTCGAACCGCGTCCATGGTCGGCTGGACCATGAGCATCAGTCCGGGCGCATGGTGGATGACATAGCCGAGGAAGTTCAGTCCGGCTTCGGTGCCGCCGAGCTGCGCGCCCTTCATGAACACGACGCGCTCGGTCGGATCATTCGCCGAAAGGCAATCCATGATCTCGCGCAAGTACGGCGTGCGCGAGGTGCGCCATCGCCCCGGCTCGGCGGACAAGTCGGGCAGAAGCCGATTCTCGTCCGCCCATTGCGAGACGGTGAGCGGCGGTTCGGGCGCCGCGCCCTCGCGCCAAATCTCGTCAACCCAAGCCGTGATGTCATCCATCGCGCAGCTCCGGCAATGGAATGCGGGCAAGATCGACGAGGTGATCGCGCATGAGCCGATCGAGCGCCGCGAAGGTGCGCGTTGGATCGGCGCCGAGCTCTGCCGCAAGCAACGGAGTCACGCGCGCGACCCAGGCCATGTGCGCGTCGCGCTCGGCCTTAGCGCGGGCATAGACCGCGGCCTTCACCGCCGAGCGGTTCACGAGGTCGCCGCGCTCGCGTTCGAGGGCGAGCTTGGCGCGCTGAACCTTGACGATTTCGTGCAGGCGGCGGGCTTCGGCAAGCGAAGGCGTTGCGCCGGCGACGCCGCCCTTGCCGCGCCGGTCGGGATCGAGGTTCTCCTCCATCCAGCGCAGGCCGGCTTCGACATCGATCCGGCCGTCGTCGAGCACGGGCAAGCCTTGCGCGATCAATTGCGAGATGCGCCCGCGTGTCAGCCCGACGCGCTCGGCGAATGCCGCCTTGGTGACGCTGCCCGCTTTCGAGTCACCGTTGGCGCTTGCCGCTAGTTTAGGCATTTGCGCCCCCGCAGAATGGCGAACCCAAGCGCCTTCGCCCCCCGCATATGCGCGGCGCCAAGAGGAACCGCGCGGCGCGGCGTTGCAAGATGGCGTCGCGTTGCGGCCGATGACCGCCAATGGCAACGCCGGGTGGTGATGTCGGTGAAGTCGGTGATTCCGTATCTCTATTATTTACGAACTCTCTTCCCGCTCCCTGCTTGCAAATCGCAAAAGGCGCGCGCGCGTGAGGGGGAAAATAATGGAGATAGAGAATCACCGACTTCACCGACATCACCGATGGACGAGGCTGGTTGCGGCGGCGATCCGCTCCCGGATCGCCAGATCCTTTCGTGCATAGACCATCTGGCGCTTGCCATTGATCTTCCATTGACCGTCCCGAGCGTCGGCGGGATTGCGCACGGCGACGTAGCCGGCGGCTTCGAGCCGATGCGGGATTTGCCGCGCATTGCGACGGTCGGTCAGGAAATCGTGGAAGGACGCGCTGCTGGTGGCATGGGCGAGCTGGCTTATCGTGAGCGCTAAGGGATTGCCGAGCGCCTCGATGGCGTCGGCCATCTCGGCATCTTCCGGCGCCCGGTTCGCGGCCACGATGTCGTGCCAGGCCGCCGTCTTGGGCGGCGGCGCCTTCGCGTCGAAGGGGGAAAGATCGACCTTGCCCAGCCATGCGGCGACGTTGGCAATGCCGCCAGCGGCGTACCAGGCGTAAAGGTCGCGCCAGTAGCCGTCGGGGAAGTCATCGCGCGTGAGATCGGACCATGCCACGAAATGGCGGCGATCGTCGGCCGGCAGATAGATGCCGTCCGTTTTGTGGTTTGTGGTCATGATGACCCCGCAAACATTGGGGACGTAGTGTTCGCGGATATTCTTTTCATCGACGCGCAGCACGTCGGGCGGCGCCGCGACATAGACCTTGCTGTGCTCGTAGAACGAATACCGATCGATCTCGCCCAGATCGCGCGTTTCGCTGACCCGCAGAATCACGCTTTTGACAAAGCCGTTGAAGCGCCCGAGCAGGTGCGACGGCGAGACGTCCATGAAATTCCACGGGCCGATCGCCGCCTTCACCGGCTCCAGGATGGTGTCCTTGCCGATGCCCTGCGCGCCGCCGAGCACAATCGCGTGGTTGATCTTTTCGCCCGGCCGTTGAACCCGATGAGCCAGCCAGAACACCACGTGCTGCGCATCTTCGCCGAATACGCGGTGCAGGTGATCGAGCCATGGGGCGATGTTTGAGCAGTCGCCGTCAGGCATGCGCGCCGGCCGGTAGAGATTGAACACCGTCGCCCCGCGATGATCGATCCAGCCGCCTTGAGAAATCAGGCGGTGGCGAATGATTTTCGGCTCGCCCGGAGCCCAGGTCATCTGTTCGACGGGACGGTGCTGATCGAGCCACTTGCTTGCTGCGATGTCTTCGCCGTCCACGCATACCGGGCCGAGCCGGGCGTTCACGCTCGCGGCCGGCCACAGCTCGCCGGCGGGCTCAAAGATGTATTGATGCATGGGCATGTAGGCCCAGAACGACTCCAATGTGGTCGCTTCCTCGTTGCGGGGATCGTCGCTCGCCGGCCGAGGGGCGTCCGATTGAGTGTCTGCCGCCAAGTTTCCCAATTGCACAGCGGTGCCGCCGCGCGCGATCCAGTTCGAAACGTCCTCCTTCGGGCCGAGGCCTGGAAGGCGCACGATGCGAACTTGCGTGGCCACCGGCCGGAGATTGGCCGCGACCTGCCGTGCGTGCGCTTCGCCGGGCGCGTCGTTGTCGGGCAGGATCAACACGTCGGCCGCGCGAAAATATTGGGCAAAGTCCTCGCGCCATTTGCCGGCGCCGCCCGGGTTGCAGGTCGCAACCAGACCCAGCTTTTCGAGGGCGAGAACGTCTTTCTCGCCCTCGACCACATGCACCGTGCGTCCGTTCGCGGCCAGAACTTGCGGAAGATGAAACGGCACGCGGCGGACATGGTCGAGATTCCAAATCCAGCCGCCTTGGCCATCCGGCCGGCGTTGGCGGAAGTCTTTGGGCTCGAAGCGCACCACCTCGAAGAGCACCGCGCCGTCTTCGTCGGTGTACGGATAAACCGCGACGGGCTGGCGCGGATGAGCGGGAAGCTCGATGCCGAGATCGGTCTTGAGCCAAGAGATCGCCTCGCCATTGGCGCGCTTGGTCTCGCGCTCGATCAGCGCCAGCACGCCGCCGCCGGTCTGTTGCTCGTGATCGAACCAGACGCCTTTCGAGAGATCGATCGCAAGCGAGCCGCGCGTGCCGTAACGCCATTCTGCCTGCGTGCTGAGCGTCCGGTTCGGCTCGCCAAGGAGGCGTTGCGCGACCGCTCCCATGTAGCGCCCCCAGTCGGTCATCATGCGTGGCCGGCCTCGACGGTCGCGAGGAGGATGGACGGGTTCGGGTTCGCTTCCTTGGCGAACTCGACCCAGGCGATTTCCTGCTCGAGCCGCGTTTCGACGATCACCACAAAGCAGCGCGCGAGCGCCGCGAGCGTGCTCATGCCGGCATAGACGTGCTCGGGCGGTGCGCTCGCGATCACCGCGACGTGCTCGGCGCGCTGGAATAGCCGGCGCATCGAGGATTGATCGAAGCCGGTCGGACCGAGCGCGCGGTCGGTATCGTCGCCGATCAGGACGATCGACGCGTTCCGCGCAGCATTGAGCGCGTCGTCAACGCTGTACTTGCCTTGCGGCACCCACATCACGCCGACGCCGAAATCGCGGACCGCCTCCAACACCGGATTCATGTGCGGCGCGTTCGCGTTCTTGCCGATGATCTCGGAGAGGCGTTCGCGCGAGATGGTAAACTGTTCAGCGGCCATCGCGCGCCTCCTGCTGCTCGATCCAGGCGAGGATGGTGCTGCGGCGGGCGGCAATCTGACTGCCGAGCCGAAAGTGCGGAAGCGGGCGTTTGCATCCGGCCGTGGTCAGGTAATAGACGCGGCGCTGAAAGCGCTCGTCGTCCGAGCCGTAGATGAAGCGCGCGAGCGCCGCGGCGCCGACGATGAGGTCGTTCGCGATCGAGGGCGTATTCATCGGCCGCCCCGTGCGCGCGGCGCCGCCGGCGTGCGATCGGCATCGCGCTCGTTCTTGACGAGCCATTCGCGCACCGCCTCCACGCGATAGTAGATGCGCCGGCCGAACTGGACATAGGGCGGCGATTGCCTGAGCTGGCGGTCGCGCTGGCAGGTGCGAAGGCTCACGCCGCGCCGGCGGGCGTATTCCTCTTCCGACACGTAGCCCGCGAGAAAGTCCGGCTCGCCGGCGGGCGCGTCGTTCGGCGAAATCGTCTGGTCCATCGTGCTCCTCTCATCGCTTCGCGGCGCAACCGTGCGCCGGTTCACGACGAAAGATGCCGATCAGCCCGACCCCGAAAAATGCCCCGCAATCGCCCCCGAAAAGATCATTTCGGGTCTTGCGAGGAAACAAGCGGATTCAGTGACTTAGCAGTTGCTCGCAGCGCCGGACCTGGCCTGACTGGTGGCATCCTGTTCGAAGGAGCGCCCCATGAGCCGACGCCGCAAGCCGCATCCCGCCGACCGCGCAGCCGCCGAAGCGCTCGCACACGCCGTGCGCTTCGACGTGGCGCTCTTCCTCGGGACCGGTCGCTTTGCGAGGGCTTCGGCCGCGACGCTGGAGGAAGCCAAGCTCGAAGCCGCGCGCCTTGCCGCCGCGCATCCCGGCGTGCGTCGCCCGATGATTTACGGGATCACCGCCGAAGGCCGTTCGGCGCTCGTCACTTCCTGACCTTGCCGCGAGTTGGAGCGGCAAGACTCGCACGCCACTCGCGGTGCTCATCTCGGATGTTGTTCTCGATCGTCTTTGAGTCCGATCCGGGCGCGCTCGGGAAGCGCTGTTTCATATAGGACTCAAGATGCATCGCCTCGCCCTTCGCGGTCGGCTCGGCAATCCCTGCATCGCGGCGGCGCCTGAACTCGGCCATGTAGAGTTGTCTCGACGTAGGCCGGCCGGCGGAACCGGATGAAACGATCTCGACGGGCGGCTCATATTGGCCCTCGACCACCTGCACGGACCGTAGCTGCGTATTGCCGGCGCGGAAGTGGCCTGCCTCGATATCGACCGGCTCAAGGCTTCGCCACGACAGCGAGGGGATCGCCCGCCACGGGCCGAATGGCGGATCGTCCTGCACGAGGCCAGTAAGTTCACCCGCAACAAGTCGCTCAATCAGATGCCCGACGATGCGTGACATAGCGGTTTCGGTCTTCGCGCGGGCGTCAGCCCTCAGATCGGATCGGCTACTGTAGACCTCCATGGCGTCGCGCCATTCGCGAACGCTCATTGCCCAATAAGAAGGGCGCCGCGGCTCCGCCGAGAGATCGGCCGATGTGCGTTCAAAGTCGTCCCAAAGGTTGGCTGGAACGAATTTGCGCAGCGCCTCACCGAATGGGATCAAAGGTGCGCTCTTGGTCTTGTTGTCGTTCATTACGCTGCCTCCTTCGGCGTCACATCCTTCATCTCCGGCTCGGGCAACATGAAGGCGCCGACCATCTCAGCCGCCTTCCGCATCGGATCGTCGTAGAGATGGGCGTAGCGCTGCGTCGTCTGCACCTGCGTGTGCCCAAGCATCTGGCCGATCAACGGAAGCGAGGCGCCGGCGGAAACGAGGATCGAGGCGAACGAGTGCCGAAGATCGTGCAGCCGCACGTTCGGCACTTCGATCATGACCGGATTGCCATTGCGGTCCCGCACAATCTTGCCCTTGCGCGTCTTCTTCTCGACCTTGTCGACAAGCCCTGCCTTCTTGCACACCGAGACCCACGTCCGCTTGATGTCGGTGAGCGGCTTGCCGTCGGCGCCGGGAAAGACATACGGGCCGGTGGCGGTTTCCTTGATTTCGAGCAGCAGCCGGATCGCATGGCCGCTCAACGGCACCCGATGCAGCTTGCGCTGCTTGGTGTGGGCGCTCGGCTTGGTCCAGATACCGTTCTCAAGATCGAACATCGACCATGTGGCGCCGAGCACCTCGCCGCGGCGCGCGCCGGTCAGCATGAGCAGCTTGATCGCATTCGCCGACACCGGCTCGGAATGCTCCTGAAGCGCGCGGGCGAGCGCGGCGATCTCGACCTTGTTGAGATAGCGGTTGCGACGTTCCTCGGGATTGCGCCGCACGCCCGAGGCCGGGTTGTCGGTGCGCCATTTCCAGCGGATCGATAGGTTGAAGGCTTTGCGCAGCACCTCGACCGTCCGGTTGGCGCGGATCGGCGTGCCGCGGATGTTGGTGATGTCGCGATGGAGCGCGTCGATGTCCTCGTGCGAGATCGCCGCCACCTTCATCTTGCCGAAGCGCGGAAGCACGATCTGCTCCCACATCATTGTCTCGTCCTTCTGCGACCGCGCCGCCTTGGTCGGAAGGTGTTCGAGGCGATAGCGGTCCCATAGATCGGCAACGGTCGGGGCGGCACGCTCCTCGTGACGTTCGCCCATGGGATCGCGCCCGAGATCGACTTCGCGCTTCATCGCCTTCGCGGCCTCGCGCGCGGCGGCAACCGACCAATCGGGATACGAGCCGATGGTGATCCGCCGTTGCCGCCCGCCGGCGCGGTAATCGAGCATGAAGCTCTTGCCGCCGCCCGGCGAAACGCGCAGGCAGAAGCCCTTCACTTCCGAGTCCCAAAGCAGTGCCGATCCGCGCGCGGCAGGAAGCGCCTTGCGGACCATGGCGTCGGTCAGGCGTTGCGAGTTGGAAGCGGACATACGGCCCCCCAAGTCAACAATGAGTCAACACGCCTAGTGGCTAAATCTGGTATTACGATTTCGTCGGCTGTCGCCCGATTGCGTCGCATTTCTTCGTGTTGCCAAAGGCTTAATGCGACTGTGCCGAAAACGGCCTGGAAAATCAACACACAAGATATAGTGCTACAACTGGCTCATAACCTGAAGGTCACAGGTTCAAATCCTGTCCCCGCAACCAATTTTCGCGTTGACCGCCAATGAGATACGTCAAGGCCCCGGATCGCCGTCCGGGGCCTTCGTTTTCGTGTCCGGCTGGTGTCCGAAAACGCGGGCAGACGGCGAACTACCGGTAGGCTCTATTGTGAGCTTTCATTAGGTTGTCCATACGGTCCGGACCGAGGATGCTGAGGTTGCGAGACTTCAGAGCCCAGGGAGGGACCGGATGAACATCCACCAGAATGCCCGTTTGACGCCGCGCGGTCGAGAGCGCCTTGCCCGGCTTGTGCTCTCCGGTCTGCCTTTGAAGGCCGCGGCCGAAACCGCCGGCGTATGCGAGCGCACCGCTCGCAAATGGGTCACCCGCTTCGAGGCCGAAGGCCTGGCGGGCCTTCAGGATCGCTCGTCGCGGCCCCGGCGCCTTTACCGTCCCACCCCGCCGCAGACCGTGGCACGGGTCGAGGCGCTGCGCCGGCAGCGCTGGACGGGCAAGCATATCGCGATGGAACTGGCGCTCTCGCCGGCCACCGTCAGCCGCATCCTGCGTCGCCTCGGAATCAACCGGATGCGTGATCTCGAACCCGCCGAGCCGGCGCGCCGCTACGAGCGCCAGGCGCCCGGTGAGATGATCCATCTCGACATCAAGAAGCTTGGCTGCTTCGAGCGCGTCGGCCACCGCATCACCGGCGATCGCACACGGCAGAGTTCACGCAGGGGCAAGACGTGGGGCGCGGGCTGGGAGTATGTCCACGTCGCGATCGACGACGCTTCGCGCGTCGCCTTCTCGCAGATCATGCCCGATGAGAAGGCCGTCAGCGCTGTCGCCTTCCTCAAGGCCGCTGTCGCCTACTACGAGAGCCTCGGCATCGCCGTCGAGCGCGTCATGACCGACAATGGTCCCTGCTACACGTCCAAAGCCTTCCAGGCCGCCTGCCGAAAGCTTGGGCTCAAGCATGTGCGCACCCGGCCCTATACACCGAGAACCAACGGAAAGGCCGAACGCTTCATCCAGACGGCTCTGCGCGAATGGGCCTATGCCAAAGCCTATCCGACATCCCGCCACCGCGCCGACGAACTGGCGCCCTGGATCCACCAATACAATTGGCATCGGCCACATGGCGGGATAAATCACGTCGTGCCTATCAGCCGCCTCGGTCGCGATAAGGACAACCTGTTGAGGCTCCACAGCGGTGTAGTTCCGATAGATCATCCATAGTTGCCGCCTTTATTCGCAGTATTTGAGGATTAAAATATTACATCCTTGTCATGCTGCTCTAAAAATTGAATCGCTCCATTTTATTCCACACTGATCTCAGTGTATAAAGGGCGCCAATAAAAACATGGAGGGAGCGATGCTGGCCGAAGAGGTTAAACTGGACATGCCAGACGATCCGGCTGCGGCGGTCGAATGGCTGAGAGAGCAACTGACTGACAAAAAGCTGGCTGATCCAAAGGCCGCGGCGCGCTTTATAGCGGCCGTGACCAGTAAGCTCGCGAAAATGGCTGATCGCGAGGGCGCAGATCGTCTTGCGCACGCGCTGAACATCGCGCGAATAGAAGCTCTGCGTTGTGAGGGTGAAGAGCCGTAGAGCGCTTACGACGTATGGGCTCCGACGAAGTTTGATGATTCCTGCGGGCGAGCCGTCTTGGCTGCTTCGAGCGCAGCGATTTCGAGGATATAGGCCAGCGTGTGCTGGTTTGCGTCAGCGGCAAGAGCGGCAAGCTCAGACGCCATCGACCCGATGTAGTCTATCGTGTCCCTCGTTGTCATGGTTCGCTTCCCTCGTAAATTACGTGTTTTTTTAATTATCACCTATTTTGGGTACGCTGATATTTTGTCAGCAAATCATACTTTTGTGAAAAAAATAATCCAATAGTCTAAAGTCTGATTTCCAGGCATTTGGTCGCATGCGGGTGTTTTATCGCCCATGACCATGTCGCCTCAGACGGCGCCCATGCAGGCGGGCGCAAAGCCGGGAGCATCTGATCCGGCTCGCCGTCGACGATCTCATTGCCCGGCGCCGGCGCTGATCATCAGCACTCTATCAGCTAGGCGTCTCGCAGCCATTCCTGCACCTCTACGTCAGCCCGCGCTCAGTTCGCGGCTGGTCGCTTTCTCGATCATGTCCGGCAATGCTTTCACGATCTCATGCTCGGCGTAATAGATGTCCCGCAGCGTATGCGTGAACAGGTCTTCCATTGACTTGATATCCTTGCTGAACAGGCCCATCGGATGCTCCTTGAGATGATGAAGGGCGAACGCGCCCGCCGAGCCGGATGTTCCTGTGCGCCGCCGGGATTCCGGCGGCGGTCCAGTCCCGCGCGGCCGGCCGCCCGGCCGGCGTGAGCGGTCTCGAACCAGGGAGACGCCGGCGCGCCGCGTGACGTCCGTCGATTGCCCGCCCGCGCCGGGTCGGCGCGGCACGGGTCGGCGCCGGGGGAACAATGCGCGGCGCTCCCCGGTTGGACCGATGCTCTTCGGAGCATTCGTCGACGACAGAGGAAGGTCCGACGCCTGTTTCCTCCTCCGCGTCGGACCTTCCTTTTGCCCTTTTGCGCGCTTTTTCCGCGAAGGACCGGCCCGCTCCGTCCGCGACGAACCCACGTCGCGACGCTCGGCCCCCCTCACCATGCTGCGGGTGCGAAACGACCCCCTGTCATCAACTTGTGATGGGGATAACGTGGATAGCATTGACCGGTGCCTGCGGGTCAAGCGGCTGACGCATCCCGCGGGCAAGCTGCCGGCGGAAAAGACAGGCACGCAGCCGTCTGATCTGAACGAGACGGGGGCGCGCAAAAACGGAGCGCCATCATGGCTACGCCTGCGCTGGATTTGCTGCCGCCGCTGCCGACCATCACTTGTCCGGTCTGCGGCGCGCGGATGCGGCTCGCGACCATCCAACCACGATCCATGGTCACCACGTCCGCGGTCGATAGCGGTTCGACCATCACCTTCGATTGCGCCTGCGGCTTCACCTATCGCCAGAGCGACGAGGCGCGCAAGGAGTTGCAGCCGTAGCGCGTGGCAGAAACCGCGTGCCGGCCCGAGACGAACGACCCGCCAGCCCGTCGCGATACCGCATGCCGCGTCGGGCCGCAGCCAGGTGTGCGTTCACGTCCGGATGCGCTCCAGCGGGACGGCGATGTGGAGCGTGAGCCCGTCGGCCTGCCAGTCGTATCTGAGCGTGCCGCCGAGCTGGCCGCGGATGCTGCGCTCCGCCAGCAGCGTGCCGAAGCCGCCGCTCTGCGGCGCCGTCAGCGCCGGTCCCCCCGGTCTTCTCGGTCCATTGCAGATGCAGCGCATCGTCCTGCACGCGCCACGTCACGCGCAGCTCTCCGGCCGGCGTCGACAGGGCGCCATATTTCAGCGCGTTGGTCGCGCTCTCGTGAAGCGTGAGCGCAAGGCTGGTCACCGCATTGGGGCCGACCATCACCGCCGGGCCGCGCGCGACGATGCGCTCGCGCGCGCCGTGCTCGATATAGGGCTGCAGGATGGTGCCGACCAGCACGTCCATCGTCGTCTGCTCGGACTGCGCCCGTTCCGTGCTGATCGTGCCCGGGCGGATCAGATCCTTGGCGCGGATGAGCGCGCTCAGCCGGCCGCGCAGCGATGACGACATCTCCTGCACGGTCTGGGCCGAACGCGCGCTGAGCGCGATGATCGCGTCCATCACCGCCACGAGATTCTTGATGCGGTGCCGCATCTCCCGCACCAGAAGCTGCTCGTGCTCCTGCGCCTCCTTCTGCACGGTGATGTCCACCGCGACGCCCGGAAAGCGGGTGGGCTTGCCGGTGTCGTCATAGAGGCACTGGCCGCGCACTTCGATCCAGCGGATCGTGCCGTCCGCGGCGACGACGCGGTATTCCTGCACATATTTCTCGCCGGTCGCGACCGCATGGTCCACCGCCTTGCGGATCCGCTCGACGTCGTCCGGATGGATGCCGGCGAGATATTCCGCGAGGCTCGCGCCCTTCTTGCCCTTCTCGGGATCGACCGAGAACATCGCCGCGAAGCGCGTATCGACGTAGAAGATGTCGGTCTGGACGTGCCAGTCGAAGGTGCCGACCATGCCCGACGCGTTCAGCGCGTAGGAGAGGCGCTCCTGCGCCTCGCTCAGGGCCCGTTGCGCGTTGACGCGCTCCGTGGTCTCGCTGACGATGCAGAATATGCCGGCCACGGCGCCGGCCTCGTCGCGCACCGCCGAGTAGGAGATGTCGAAGAAGACGTCCTCCGGATAGCCGTGGCGGGTGATGGAGAACGGCCGGTCCTTGGCGAACACCGTCTCCCCGGTCTCGCGGACGCTGCGCAGCAGCGGCTCGAGGTCGTCCCACAGCTCGCTCCAGCTCTCGCGTGCCGGGCGTCCGAGCGCCCGCGGGTGCTTCTCGCCGATGGTCGGCGCATAGGCATCGTTGTACAGCGCGATATAGTCGGGCCCCCAGAACAGCACGATCTGGGCCTTGGCCGGCAGCATCAGGCTGACGGCGGATTTGAGGTGGGCGGGCCAGGCCGAGATCGGCCCGAGGCTGGTCGTGGACCAGTCGAATGTCCGGATCAGCGTCCCGAGCTCGCCTCCACCGAACGGGAAGGTGTCGCCGGCATCGCGCGGCACAGTCTTCTCGGTGATGAAATCGCTCATAGCGGCTCGGATGGGCCTTTCGATCGCGGCATCCCGCCCGATCAGGGTGGAATTTGGGTCCTGCAAAGTCAATCTGCGGCGATCCGCGGCACGCGATCATCGTTTCTTCTTTGATTATGGCTGCGGCCCAGTCCGGGACGCGACGCCTTTGCCCTGCGGCGCCGGCTCCCGCCATTCGACGGGTCGCGGCGGCAGGGCATGCGGCGCAGTGACATCGTCCGGCGTACCGCTTCTGTCACGCGCCGCCTATGTCATATGATAAACACCTCCACCGGGTCGGCCGGGCCTGCGCCGACTTTGACCAGCCAATATCCTAGCTTGAGGAGACGACATGGATCTCGGCCTTGACGGCAGGAATGCCCTGGTGACCGGCGGCAGCCAGGGGCTCGGCTTCGCGATCGCCAAGGCGCTCGCCGAGGAAGGCTGCAACGTCGCGATCGGCGCGCGCGGCGAGGAGCGGCTGAAGCGCGCCGCGGACGAGCTGCGCGCGCCGGGGGTCAAGGTCGTCGCGATCCCGGTGGATTTCATGAGCGAGGAGGGCTGCCGCAGTTTCGTCGATCGGGCGGTCGCGGCGCTCGGCGGCTGCGACATCCTGGTCAACAATGTCGGCGGCATGGCGCCGGGCACGCTGGACAGCTTCACGGCCGAGCAGTGGAAGGAGACGATCGACCGCAACCTGATGTCCTATATCCACACCACCAAGTTCGCGATCCCGCACCTGAAGAAATCGCCGGCGGGCCGCATCCTCAACGTCTCCGGAATCTCGGGCACGATGCTGTTTCCCGGCGCGCTGTCGACCACGCTGCCGAATGCGGCGATCATCGGCTTCAGCAAGCTGATGGCGAACGACCTGGCGCCGTTCAACATCCTGGTCAACAATATCTGTCCCGGCATCATCGACGTCGAGAGCTGGGGGCCGCGCGCCGAGCGCATGGCCAAGGCGCGCGGCAAGACGGTCGAGGAGGTGCGCGGCTCGCTCGCCGGGATGGCGATGCTGAACCGGCTCGGCCGGCCGGAGGAGGTGGGCTGGCTCGCCGCCTTCCTGGTGTCCGCCAAGAACTCGTACATGACGGGCACCACGGTCGAGTGCTGCGGCGGAGCGACGAAATACATCTAGGACAGGATCGCTTCGCATTGAAGCATGTTCTCGCCTGCGCTCATTCCCGCTTGCGCGGGGACGAACGGAAGCAACAGCCGATTCAACTTGAACCGATAAGACTCTAGGGCATCAATACGTTGAGCGATGACGTCGCGACGGCGATCGAGGCGCTACGCTGCCAAGAAACCCGACCTGAGACCCGACCTGAAACCCGGCGGCGGCGCGCGCCAGCGAGGCCAAGCGCGGGCCGTCCTTCCTTCATCCTTCTTCCTCGAGATCGGAGCGGTGGACAGACATGCCAGCAGTGATGGTGACCGGCGCGAGCCGCGGCATCGGCCTGGAATTCGTGCGGCAATATTGCGCCGCGGGCTATCAGGTCTACGCCACATGCCACAGCATCGCCCGCGCGGAGCGCCTGAAGGCGCTGCCGGCGGAGGGCGGCGGGCGCATCGACATCCTGGAAATGGATGTCACCGACGCGGCGCAGGTGCGCAGCGTCGCCGAGCGCCTGAAAGGACGGCCGCTCGATGTCCTCATCAACAATGCGGGGACCGTCGAGCCGGTGTTCTACGGCAGCGGCGCCTATGAAGGCCGCGACGATCCCGATCTGCGCAACTACGATTTCGACGGCTGGCTCGATCTGCTCAAGACCAATCTGCTCGGGCCGGCGCGCGTGTGCGGCGCTTTCGTCGACAATCTGGCGGCGGGCGCGCGTCCCGTCGCCGTCAACATGTCCTCGACGCTCGCGTCGCTCTCCACCACCTGGCAGGCCGGCCGCTACGCCTACCGCACCAGCAAGGCGGCGCTGAACATGCTCACGCGCAGCGCCGGCGAGTGGTACCAGCAGCGCGGCATCATCCTGGTGTCGGTCTCGCCGGGCTGGACCCGCACCGAGATGGGCGGCCCGAACGCCACCAACTCGGCCGAGCAGTCGGTGCGGAGCGTGCGCCAGGTGATCGCCGGGCTGACCATGGCCGACACCGGCAAGTTCTTCAATTTCGACGGCCAGCCGATGCCGTGGTAGCGCCGCGTCCGGCCGGCCCGGTCCTATATCGGCAGCACGCGCTCGACGAAGATGCCGCGGCAATCCATTTCGTATTCAAGATCGACCACCGGAGGACGGCAGTACTGCCAGGTCAGCTCGCCGTGGTCGATCTTGCGCGATACGATCTCGTTGGCGAGCAGCGGATAGAAATCATGGACGGTGTAGGCCTGCACCGCCGTCGTGTCCCGCCAGCGAAAGCCGAGCGCCGCGAGCCGGGCCTCCATCGCGCCGAGCACATAGCCTGTCTTTTCGCGCAGGGCCGGCAGACGATCGACATCTATGGCGGCGACTATGAGCATGTGCTCGACCTTTCCGGGCCGCGGCAGGGAATCGAGGTCAGGTACGTCGTCCGGCCGCTGCTCGAGATATTCGAGGGCATGCTCGCCAACCGCAGCTACGAAGCCTGCGAGTTCTCGCTCTCCAATTACATCATGCTGAAGGATCGCGGCGCCGCCTGGCTGCACGCGGTGCCGGTGTTCCCGTATCGCGCGTTCCGCCATTCCACCTTGTATGTCAGGCGCGACAGCCCGATGCAGGGACCGGCCGATCTCGCCGGCAAGACCGTCGGCGTGCCGGACTATTCGATGACTGCCGCGGTGTGGACGCGCGGCATCCTCGGCGAGCAATACGGCGTGCACTGGTCGAAGATGAAGTGGGTTGCGAGCGGCCGTCAGCGCTTCTCGGTGATCGAGGGCGTCGATCTCACAATGACCGATCTCGATCTCGAGACCGAGCTCGCCGAGGGCCGCATCGACGCTTTGCTGACGCCGACCCCGCGTGACGAGACGCTGCCCAAGGGCGAGCGCCGGCTGCGCTCGCTGATCGCCAACGTGCAGGAGGCCGAGGAGGCCTATGTCCGCGATTACGGCGTCTATCCGATCAACCACGTCATCGTCATGCGCGAGGACGCGCTGGCGCGGCTGCCGCGGCTGCCGCAGGCGCTGTTCGAGGCCTATGCCGACGCCAAGGCCCGCGCCTACAAGCGCCGGCTCGGCACGACACTGGTGCCGTGGGGCATGCGGCATTGGGTCAAGATGTTCGACCAGTTCGACGGCGATCCGCTGCCTTACGGGCTGACGCCGCTCAATCGCAGCGTCGTCGAGCGGCTCGCGGGCTTTCTGCACGACCAGAAGCTGACGTCGCGCAAGCTGTCGGTTGACGAGCTGTTCCTGCCGCAATGCCGCGCGCTTGCGGCATGAGGCGCGGCGCGCCGATCCGAATCCGGATCGGGCTGTCGAAGAATTCTCGGAGAAGGCAAGACCATGTCAGCGAATGCAGGGATCAGCGGACAGACCATCGAAGACGTCATCGTCGGGCCCGGCTCGCCGTGGGGACGCATCGTCAAGGCAGGACAGCATCTGCGCATCATCGATCTCCATGGCAAGCAGGCCGTGGATTTCCTCTGCTACGACGCCGCGGATCCCAGCGACCGCTATAACGCGCCCAACACCATGAAGCTCGGATCGAACATCTTTCTCTCCAAGGGATCGGCGCTCTGGTCCGACCGGGCGCGCAAGCTGATGACGCTGGTCGAGGACACTTGCGGCCGGCACGACACGATCGGCGGCTGCTGCAGCGCGGAAATGAACCTGCTGCGCTATCGGAAGACGCCCGCCCACAACTGCCGTGACACGTTCGAGGCGGCGCTGCGGCCGTTCAACCTGACGCGCGGCGACATCGCGACCAACATCAACTGGTTCATGCATGTCCCCGTCGACGGCGACGGCCATATGGCCATTGCTGACGGCATCTCCAAACCGGGCGATTATGTCGAGCTGCGCGCGGAGCGGGACGTCATTTGTGTCGCGTCGAATTGCGCCCAGATCTACAATCCCTGCAACGGATATGATCCGACGCCGGTGCGGTTCATCACTTTCGCGCCGTAGCACGGGCGCTGTCGCCATTCCGCTCGCGGTTGTTGCCCGTCCGGGACCGGCCGGCCGCATTGCGTCCGTCCGGTCCGGGTGATACCCGCCTCCGACCGGATTCTTCTCGGCACAGGGACACAGGATGTCATCGATTCTGGAACGGGACACGCTGAATGCGTTCTGCCGCCACACCCATATCGAGGTGGCGGGCGCCGCCACGGGACCGCTCGCGGGACTGACCTTCGGCGTCAAGGATCTCTATGACGTCGCCGGCGCCGGCACCGCGTTCGGCAGCCCGGCCTGGCTGGCGACGCACCCGGTGCCGACCGTGACGGCGCCGGTCGTCGACAGCCTGTTGCGAGCCGGCGCCAGCATCGTCGGCAAGACCCAGACCGACGAGCTCGCCTTCAGCATCAACGGCATCAACGCGCACTACGGACGCCCGATCAATCCCAGGGCGCCGGGCCGCATCACCGGCGGCTCGTCGAGCGGCTCGGCGGCGGCGGTCGCCGGCGGGCTGTGCGATTTCGCGCTCGGCAGCGACACCGGCGGCTCGGTGCGTTTGCCGGCGAGCTTCTGCGGGCTTTACGGCCTGCGCCCGACCCACGGCCGCATCCCGCTCGACGGCGCGCGGGCGCTGGCGCCGAGCTTCGACACCGCCGGCTGGTTCGCCGCGGACATCGACATCTTCGCCCGGGTCGCCGGCGTGCTGCTGACCGGCGGCAGCCGGCCGGCTTGCGACCGCGTCCTGATCGCCGAGGATGCCTTCGCGCTGACCGATCCGGGCGTGCGCGAGGCGCTGCAGCCCGCGATCGACCGCATGGCGCGGGTGCTGGGCGCCCCGCATGCGGTGACGCTCGCCCCCGAGGGGCTGCCGCGCTGGTTCGAGACCTTCCGCACCATCCAGTTCTCGGAGATCTGGCGCGAGCATCGCGACTGGATCGCGCAGGCCAAGCCGGCCTTCGGCCCCGGCATCGCCGAGCGCATGACCGCGGCCTCGAAGCTCACCGCCGCGGAGATCGCCGCGGCCGAGACGGCGCGCGCCGACATCACCCGGCGGCTCACCGGGCTCATCGGCGGCCGGTCGCTGCTGATCCTGCCGACGGTGCCCGGCATCGCGCCGAAGGTCGACAGTTCGCTCGCGGAACTCGAGAGTTTCCGCGGCCGCGCCATGAGCCTGCTGTGCATCGCCAGCCTGACGCGGGTGCCGCAGATCAATCTGCCGGTCGCGACGCTCGATGGCTGTCCGCTGGGCATTTCGCTGATCGCACCGGCCGGAGCCGACGAGGTGCTGGTCGAGGCCGCGCGCAAGCTCGCGGTCCAGAGCGGGATCGCCGCGAATTGAAGCACGCTCTCTCCTGCGCTCATTCCCGCGCACGCCGGGAATCCACGCTTAAGCGCGGATTCCCCAGTGCGCGGGGACGAACGGAAGCAAAAGCCGATTCAACTTAGCCGCTAAGACTGCAGCCGATCGTGCAGCGCTCAACGCACGACGTGGCGGCGGCTGCGCTTGCCATGCTTGCGGCGCGGCGGCGGCAGTTCGCCGGCATAGCGCGGATTCTGCGTGCAGAAGCCGCGGTTGCCGCCCAGCACCGAGCGCCGGCAGTCCTCGAAGGTGCGGAACTGGCAGTTCTCCTGCACCGAGCCGCCGCCGATCGAGGCGCGCGAGCACCACGGCCCTTCGTAGCGCGGCGTGTACCACCAGTCGAACCAGTCGGCCCGCGCCGAAGCCGAGGGCAGGACGACGAGCGCGGCCGCCAGGGCGGCGAGCGCGAGAATGGTGGGGCGCATGACTTTCTCCAAGGCGGAAACGGTGTCGGGCCGGGATCGGGAGGCACTGCGGCGCTACTCTATGGGCCATCGGGGTGAAAGCAAGGCGGCGCCGCCATCCTCCCGCCATTTTAAGCGGGCGCACGGCTGCCGCAGCGCCGCTGGCGGCGCGGTTTTTGCTTTGTCAGGCCCCGGCGATTCCTGCTAGGGGACGGGCGGCCGGCGCGTTGCGGGTGCCGTTGGGGGCCGTCCGAGGGCAGAATGCTGAATTGGCTGCGCGCGGTCGCAGGATTCTTTGAACGCAGGATCGGCTGGCACCGGCTCGGATTGCTGTTCAGCCTCAGCATCATCGGCATCGCCGTCGTGGTGCTGTACCGCATCCTGCACAATCTCGACGTCGGCGAGGTCGTCAACGCGCTGCGCGCGGTCGAGGCGTATCACGTCGGGCTGGCCGCGGCATTCGTGGCGGCGGGCTACTTCACCCTGACGTTTTACGACCTGTTCGCGCTGCGCACGATCGGCCGGCCGCAGGTGCCGTACCGGATCGCGGCGCTCGCCGGCTTCACCAGCTATTCGGTCGGCCACAATGTCGGCGCCAGCGTGTTCACCGGCGGCGCGGTGCGCTACCGCATCTATTCCCATTGGGGCCTCGACGCCATCGACGTCGCCAAGATCTGCTTCGTCGCCGGGCTGACCTTCTGGCTCGGCAATGCCGCGGTGCTCGGGCTCGGCATCTCCTATCACCCGGAGGCCGCGAGCGCGATCGACCAGCTGCCGCCGTGGCTCAACCGCATCCTCGGCCTCGCCGTGCTCGGCGTCCTGATCTGCTACGTCGCCTGGGTGTGGAGCGGGCCGCGCGTCATCGGCCGGCGCGAATGGAAGGTGAAGCTGCCGGGCGGCCCGCTGACGCTGCTGCAGATCGTCATCGGCATCATCGATCTCGGCTGCTGCGCGCTGGCGATGTACATGCTGCTGCCGGGCGAGCCCAATATCGGCTTCGTCAATCTCGCGGTGATCTTCGTCACCGCGACGCTGCTCGGCTTCGCCAGCCATTCGCCGGGCGGGCTCGGCGTGTTCGACGCCGCCATGCTGGTGGCGCTGTGGCAGTTCAACAAGGAGCAGCTCGTCGCCGGGCTGCTGCTGTTCCGGCTGTTGTACTATATCGCGCCGTTCGCGCTGTCGCTCGTCATCCTCGGCGTGCGCGAGGTGATGCTGAGCACGCGCAGCAAGCGGCGGCGCCGGGCCGGCTCGACCCCCGAGGTGAAGGTGAGCGCGCCGCTCGAAAGCGAAGTGACGCGCAAGAGGTCGAACCACGGATAGCGCATGGGTGCGGGCGAGCAGGGCGGCTGGCTGATGCGGCTGCGGTCGGCCTGGCACGCGCTGGGCGGCATCGAACTGCCGCGGCCGCAGGAAGCGGTGCCGACCCCGCCGCGCCAGCGGCTGCTCGAGAATCTGATCTCGGTGCTGCCGGTGCCCGCGATCATGATCGATCGCAGCGGCCGCGTGCTCGCCTTCAATCTGGCGGCGATCGACATCGCGCCGGTGCTGCAGCAGGACGGCCCGGTGCTGATGGCGCTGCGGGTGCCGGAATTGGTCGATGCCGTGCGCCGCGCCGCGGCGACGCGGCTGTCGCAGCGCGTCGAGT
>Ga0180222_1000943_pt1 | contig 35700 bp, 32 predicted proteins | sample eDN5th37CKraftOP_FD_151336 | JGI IMG/M metagenome (GOLD analysis project Ga0180222, IMG submission 151336) | Enriched Organic Plus compost microbial communities from Emeryville, California, USA - eDNA 5th pass 37_C Kraft OP (version 2) (version 2) ...
GATCGGCCGGCCCGCCCGTGTGAGCGGCCTGTTCGGCGCTGTTATTTGCCGCTCTTGGCGTCGAGCCGGCGGCCGAGACGCACCAGGTCGACCACCATGCGTTCGTGCGTGCCGCGGCCGATTTCCTCGAATTCGTCGCGCGCGCTCACGTCGAATTCGATGCGGCGGCCGTCGACCTTGGTGACCACCGCCTCGGCGGTCACCTGCTGGCCGGCCGGCGTCGGCGCCAGGTGGCGCACGTTCACCACGGTACCGACGGCGCTCTCGCCGGAATCGAGATAGTCGCGCACCGCATTGAGCGCGGCGTTCTCCATGATCGTCACCATCATCGGCGTGGCGAAGACCGGCGGCAGCGCCGCGTCCTTGAACTGATTGGCGAGGTGGGCGGGCGTCACGCGCAGCGTATAGAGGCCGGTGGCCCCGATCGGTATGGGTCGCATCGATCAACTCCCTATGCGCGGAACATGATTGATGGCCGGCGCCAGGATGACCAGCAGAATCCCGCATAGCCCGATCGGCAAAAAAGCCGAGCTCGCCAGCCCGCTCAGGTCCCAGGCCATGCCGCTGATCACCGGCACCACCACCGCGCAGCCATAGCTGATGGTGAACATCGCGGCGGTGACGCGATGTACGTCGTCCGGCGGCGACAACAACGGCGGCAACGCCAATACCAGGATCAATACGGCCGCATTGGAGAAGCCTTGCACCGTCGCGGCGGCCACGATCCAGGGGCCGGAGCCGAACACGATGCCAAGAGTCGCCGCCATCGTCAGTAGGCCGCAGCCGATATAGGGCCAGGCCTTGCGCTCGAGCCGCCCGGCGATCACGAGCAGGAGCAGGGACGCCGGCAATTGCCCGGTGTTGAGGCCCGACAAAGCGGCGCTGATCCACTCGCCTTTCCCGGTGCTGCGCAAATAATCGGGCAGAAAGGCATTGGTGGAGAAATAGGTGGCATTGACGGTGCCGAGCATCATGCCGAGCCGCCAGATCAGTCCATTGCGCCAATCCGGCCACCAGCGCCGCTTCGATGCTGACGCTGCATTCGCCGCAGCTTGACGCGGCGCCAGCGCCACGACCAGGACGGCAATCAGGGCGACCGGCGCGCTCCACAGCGCGAATGCCCATTGCCAGCTCGCGCCGACCAGCGGCATCACGAGCGGCAGCGTCAGGGCGACCGGGAGGATTTCGCCGATCAGGAGCCCGTTGGTGTAGACCGCAGTGGCAAAGCCGATGCGTCCCGGCGTCCAGGCCCGCACCGCGGTCGGCATGGTCACCTGCATGATGGCGACGCCGGCGCCGGTGGCGACGGTCATGGCATAAAGCCAATAGATGTCGGGCCAGGCGCCGCGCAGCGCGCCGCCGAGCGCCGTCAACGCCAGGCCGACCACCATGGCGCTGCGCACGCCGAGACGGGCGATCAGGAGCGAGCCGGGTACCGCCGCAAAGGCGAACAGCAACGGCGGCAGGCCGGTGAGGATGCCGATCTGCGTCGCATTCAGGTCGAGCTGATCGTGGATCAGCGGAATGACCGGAGGAACCGCCAGAATGGTGAGACGGAGCGCGTTGCCCGCGAGCCAGAGCAGCGCGAGCGACGTAAGAAAACGGGCCGGCGACGTTTCGCCACCGGCATTTGTAACGGCTGAACCCGGCATTTCGAGACGATTGCTATAGATCCGACTAAATCTTGGGCATTGGATGGTCCGGATAGCACAGAAGGCGCGACTGCGCACGGATCGCGGCCGAATGGCCGTCATACCGGAGGACGCCAAGATTCCCACGAACGCGACACGGCTTTATGTCATTGGCGATATCCACGGCCGCCTGGATCTGCTCGAGCGCGCGATCGCCGCCATTCGCCGCGACGTGGACCTCTATGGCGCGGATGCGCTCACGGTGACGCTCGGCGATTATATCGACCGCGGCCCCGCTTCCCGCGGGGTAATCGAGTGCCTGGCGCAAAATCCGTTCCCGACACCCTATGTGGCGCTCAAGGGCAATCACGAAGGCATGCTGCTGGACTTTCTCGATGACCCGACTCTCGGGATGCATTGGCGCATGCAGGGCGGCGAGCAGACGTTGCAGTCTTACGGTGTCGCGGTCCGGCCCCTCATGGTGGGCAAGGCCAATGCCGAGGCCGCCAAGCGCCTACGCGCCGCGCTGCCTGCAAGCCATCTCGTATTTCTGCGTTCGCTCGGGACTTCGCTGCAGCATGGCCGCTTCTTTCTGTGCCATGCGGGGGTGCGACCCGGCGTGCCGCTCGATGCGCAAAGCGAACACGATCTGCTCTGGATTCGCGGCGAGTTTCTTCAGAGCGAGGCCGATTTCGGTAAGATCGTCGTGCATGGCCATACGCCGGTGGCCGAGCCGGAGGTCCTGCCCAACCGTATCAATATCGACACCGGTGCCTTCGCCAGTGGGCGGCTGACCTGCATCGTGCTGGAATCCGCCGGCTATCGCTTTCTCGACCTATGACACGGCTGCCGCGCATAGGCGGCCGGGCCGGAGGGCGAGGCGTCATGGGTCATGATAGAGTATTACAACGATATCCCGAGTGGAATGAATCTTGAAAAAACGATGGTATTTCAAATGGTTGACTAAAATTAACTAATATCCAATTTACTACTGTTTTAATTTTGTTCAATAAATTATCTACTCAAAATAGCCGGAAATTGAGCTTATTCAACGCGCGCGCCGGGGTTGCATTGTTCGACCGACGGAGGAAAGCGCATATGCGGGACTGGGCCACGCGCAGGCTGCGCTATGGCGACCTGACTGCGCTCGGAACGGTTAGGAAAGGCACGGCGAGCATCCCGCAGGAACGCCTCGAGCGGCTGACGAAGCGGGGCTTCGTTGCCAGGAAGGCCGACGGGAAGCTTGTGGTGACGATTCCCGGCCGTCTGGCGCTTTTGGTTCGCAGCCTGACGCCGAGATAGCGGCCCCGTCTGATCGTCCGAGCGAGGCGGGCAAGGCATGACGGGATGTCGAGTTCGTCGCTGGGGGTGATCGATCGCGCCACCGCCGCCCATGCCATTTTCGATGAATTGTTGTTACTAAGCATCTCGTAGTTACCGCCCGATGAGGCGGCGGAATGGCGGGTATCGACCGACATGACGTTTTCCGACCGCGACGCCTCGGCCGGCGGCAAGCATTTTCAACGCGTGCGGATTTTCTTGCACGATTTTGCGCAATTTGCCGGTCGGCAGGGAATCGTCGCCGCGGCGCTGGTGGCGGCCGGCGCATTGCTCGAAGGCTTGAGCCTCGTCCTGATCGTGCCGCTCATCGCCATTGTCACCTCATCCGGGACGTCCTTCGGCCGGCTGGAGCAGGCGGCAACGGCCACGTTCCAGCTCTTTGGCATCGAAAGTCATTTCGGGCGGCTGGCGCTGCTCCTCGCCATATTCGGCGCGCTGATAATCGTGCGCGCGATCGCGATCTCCAAACGCGATGCGGCGGTCGCCGAATTGCAGACCGGTTTCGTCGAGGCGCAGCGATTGCGCATCGCCGAAAGGCTCGCGGGCGCCAGCTGGGATCAGGTCGAGCGGCTGCGCCATGCCCGTGTCACGCATCTGTTGAGCGGCGACATCCAGCGCATCGGCTTGATGGCAAGCACGATGCTGCGCGTCGGCGTTGCCGCCGCGATGCTGATCGCACAATGCGTCCTCGTCTTCGCGCTGGCCCCGGTGCTGGCCGGCCTGGCGCTGGCCGTGCTGCTGCTGATCGCCCTCGCATTCGTGCCGGTCATTCGTCGCGCTACCGATATCGGGAGGACGGTCACGCAGGCGAATCTGTCGCTGCTCAATTCGACCGCGCAATTCCTCGGGGGGCTCAAGCTCGCCATCAGCCAGAACCTGCAATCGGGATTCGTGGCCGAGTTCCGCGACACCTTGCACGATCTCAGGCGCCGGCAGATCGACTTCATGCGCCAGCAGACCAACAGCCGGCTGGCCTTTTCGACGGTCTCGGCTCTGGCCGGCGGCCTGCTGGTGCTGGTCGGATTCGGCCTGTTCCATCTGTCCGCGCCGACGCTGATCACGCTCCTGCTTATTGTCGCGCGCATGAGTGGGCCGGCCGCCCAGATTCAACAGGCCGCTCAGCAGTTCGCGAACGCCTTGCCGGCCTATGAAGCCGTGAAGGAACTCGAAAAGGACATGGCTTCGGTCGCGCCCGCCCGCTTAGGCGCGGCCACCGAACTTTCGATCCCGGAAGGAGCGGTCGTGTTCGAGCATGTGTCCTATCTGCACGCGCCCGAGGAAGCCGACGGTGCTCCGCGCGGTGTTTGCGACATCAGCCTTCGCATCGAGCCCGGCGCTTTCGTCGGCGTCGCCGGATCCTCGGGTGCCGGCAAGACGACATTCGCCGATCTCCTGGTCGGACTCTATCCGTCGCAACAGGGCCGTATCACCATCGCGGGCCGCGAACTCGCGGGACCCGTGCTGGCGTCGTGGCGCGACCACATTGCTTATGTCGCGCAGGATTCGTTCCTGTTTCACGACAGCGTCCGCCGCAATCTCGCTTGGGTCAATGCGAACGCCGGCGAAGACGAGATCTGGGCCGCGCTGGCGCTCGCCGGTGCCGCCGATCTCGTCCGGCGCATGGACAGCGGGCTCGATACGGTGGTCGGCGAGCGCGGCACGCTGGTCTCCGGCGGTGAGCGGCAAAGGCTCGCGCTCGCCCGCGCGATCCTGCGGCATCCGCGCCTGCTGATTCTGGATGAGGCCACGGCCGCGATCGACGTTGCCGGCGAACGGGCCATCCTGGAGCGGTTGCGCGCGCTCGCGCCGCGGCCGACCATCGTCCTGATCGCGCATCGCGCCGAAAGCCTTGCTTTGTGTGACCGGATATTCCGGTTCGAGGCCGGCCGCTGCGAGCCGGTTCATTGACGGCCGGCGTCCTCCCGGTCCGAAACGCGCATCCGGGCGCGCTGCAACGCGTCGCGAACGTCAGAACCGGGATGCTAGGACGCGCGCGCGATTTCCCGTCGCACCAGGTCGAGCAGCGAGTCGCGTCGCGCATCGAACTTGACGCCGCGTATGCCGAAGCGCGCGGCCGCGGTCATGTCGTCATCCTTGTCACCGATCAGGAAACTGCGCGAAAGGTCGAGCGGCCATTCGGCGGCCGCCTGTTCGAGCATGCCGGGCGCGGGCTTGCGGCAGCGGCAGCGCACCGCCAGTTCCTTGACGGCGCCCTCCGGATGATGCGGGCAATAATAGAATGCGTCGATACGGGCGCCCGCGGCCTCGATCAGCGCGCGCATATGAGCGTGGAAGCGCTGCACTGCCGCCTCGTCATAAAAGCCGCGCGCCACGCCCGATTGGTTGGTGATGACCAGCACGTAATAACCGGCCTCGTTGAGCAGCCGCACCGCCTCCGGCGCGCCCGTGATCCATTCGAGATCTTCCGGCCGGTAGACATAGCCATGATCGACATTGAGCACGCCGTCGCGATCGAGAAAGGCGGCCGGCCGGCGCGCGCGCGCGGCATCGGCGGGATGAGGGCTGGCGTGGGTGTCGCTCATGGACGGGCTGGGCGGTGGCAACAGTGTTTGCCTTCGCATGCGGCGCCGGAACGCGCAAGGACGTCCACATCGACCCCCTCGACCGGACGCGAAAGGCCGCTATACGATTGAGCGCGACCGGGCTCACGTCGCGCGGAGCAATACGTCAGCCGATGATGCGCATTTCTCCGAAGACCGCGAGCGTGTTGCCAGCCGAATTCGTGCTGGCCGCCGCGTGCTGCCGCTGGCCCCTGTCCGCATCCGCTCTATCGGCCATCGCGCAAGCGGCGGCGCAGCCGATCGATTGGCCTTATTTCATGCGTATCGTCGCGCGCCAGCGCATCGCCGGCCTGGCGGCCCATGCGCTCGGTGCGGCGGGCGTCGGGCTTCCTGCCGATATCGAGCGGGCACTGGCCGCGAGAGCGCAAAGGATCGCCCGGCAGACGCTCCTGCTGGCGGCCGAAACGATCCGGTTGCAGCGGATTTTTGCGGCGGCCGGCATTCCGATGATTTCCTTGAAGGGTTCTGCGCTGGCGCAGCTCGCCTATGGCCGGCTCACGCTCAAGCATGGCCGCGACATCGACATTCTGGTGCCGCCCGAGCACGCACTGGCCGGAATGGCGCTGTTGGAAGCCTCGGGTTATACGCTCCGCGATCCGGCACCCGAGATGAGCGAGGCGCAACGGCGCGCCTTCGTCGCCCACGGCCGGGAAGCCGAGTTCACGACGCAAAGTGACGGCGGCCTGCGCGTCGAATTGCATTGGCGGCTGTTCGACAACGCCCTGCTGCTGCGCGGCATCGATGCATATTCACCGGTCCTGGAGGTTCCGGTTTCGGACGGCCAGGCCATCCGTACCTTCACCGAGGCGGATCTCTTCGCCTATCTGTGCGTGCACGGCGCGACGCATTCCTGGTCGCGGCTCAAATGGCTGGCCGATTTCGCCGCGCTGATCGCGACCAGGCCGGGGACCGAGATCGTGCGGCTTTACCGGCATGCGCAGGCGCGCGGCGCCGGGCTGTGCGCCGGACAAGCGCTCACGCTGGCCCGCGATCTCCTGGACCTGCGGCTGCCGCCGGTGATCGAGGCGGAGCTGGCCGGCCATAGGCGCGTGCAGCGTCTGGTGACCCTTGCGCGGGAGGCCATGATCGGCGTCGATGCCGCGACCGAACCCGATCTCGGCCCGGCCGCGCTGACCCGCACGCTTCTCACGCGATTTCTGCTCGGGCAGGGGCTGGCCTTCTATGCCGCGCAGTGCCGGTTCGTCGGCGTCGCCATCGCCGACGTCATTCGTTTTCCGCTGCCGCCGACCTTGTATTTCCTCTATCCGGTGATGCGTTTTCCGTCGTGGGTCTGGCGGCGCTTGCGTTGAGGGCAGGGCGCGGCGGCGGACCGCGAAAACGGCGCCGCTCAGGCCAAGCGCTTGCTGGGCTGTTCGATGCTGATGGCCGCTGCATGATCCGGCGCCGATGCGGCGGTCTCGCGCTCGCCGGCCAACATGAACACGACGGTCAAGCCTAGAATCTTCAGATCGAGCCACGGCGACGCGTGGCGCACATACCACTCGTCGAGGGCATTCTTCTCTTCCGGCGTCAGCAGCTTGCCGCCGTTGACTTGTGCCCAGCCGGTGATCCCGGGACGCACCATCAAACGCAGGGTCGGATCGGCGGGCTGATCGTGCGGCAGCAATGGCCGCGGACCGATCAGCGACATGTCGCCGACCAGCACGTTCAAGAGTTGCGGCAACTCGTCGAGCCGGGACCTGCGCAGGAATTCGCCGACCCAGGAAGTGCGCTTGCTGGATATCGGATTGCCCTTGCCGTCATAGCTCGGCCGCAAGGTGCGGAATTTGTGCATCTGGAAGCTTTGACCGTCCATGCCGACGCGGCGTTGCCAGAAATAGACCGGAGAGCCGACGTCGAGCAGCACCACCACGGAGATGAGCGCGAACAAGGGCAGCAGGGCAACGATCAGCAGGAGGCTCACGCAAAAGTCGATATAGCGCCGCACGATCAAGTAGCGCGGCAATGCGTAGCGCGCCGTGCTCGCGCGCACGGGGACCGGACCGGCCTCCACCGGTGGGGCTTGCAACGCGTCGAGACCGATGAGCTGCGGGATGAAGTCCAGCCGGATGTCGTATTCACGGCTGATGCGCCGAATCTCCGACGTCGTTTCGGGCGCGAGAAAGTTGGCGTCGCCGCCGACGATGATCCGATCGGTGTGGATGCCGTGTTCCTTGAATTCCTCGATGACGGGGACGAGATGACTCGGCGGCCCGAACACGCGGAAGCCCGCGATCGAGCGGCCGGCCATTTCGGGACGTTCGTCGAGCAGGGCGATCACGCGATAGCGCTCCCGCCCATAGGCGCGCAGCAAGCCGATATAGAGCGCCGACAGCCGGTTCGAGCCGATGACGATGATGTGTTCGACCGGGCCTTTCGCGGCCGGCGGCGACGTGTCGACATCCGCATAGGCCATGCGAAGGAAGGCGCGCGCGCTGACCAGGCCGGCCGACAACAGCAAGGCATGGATCAGCGGCGTCGAACGCGGAATTCCGTCCAGGCGCGTCATCGAAAACAGGACGAGACAGGTCACGAATTCGGCCAACAAAACCGCTTTCGCCACATCGAGCGCATCGTGAACGGAAAACAGATGCGTCATGCCTTCCCGGATGCGGAAAATCAGAAAGCCGATCAGCGACGAAGCGAAGGCGATGCCGCAGAACAATGTCGCGTCGGGCCAGTCCGCTACCGACAGCACATGCGCGCCGCGAATCCACAGCGCCAGCCAAGGCGCGACGAAGGCCCAGAACACGTCGAACGTGGCGAACCTGATCGCAATAGACCCGCGCGATGCCGGTGAAGGAACTCGCATTTAACGACGACTTTCACGTTCAGTCGGTTGCGACGGCTTCCCTCAAAGATAGAAAAATTTGAAATTACAAGCAACAATTAAACTCGGTTATAACAATTTGCCTTAACAAACATGCAAGCATGGCGGGTGGCGCCCGCGTCAAAAGATCCCCGGCAGCAGGCGATAGCGCACGCGTTGCATATAGGCGCGGTAGACGGGATCGTCCGCGAGCAGGCGCTCCTCCCGCATGATACGGGCGATCTGGACCGCCATAACGGCGACGTAAAGAAACGCATTCCAAACGTTCGGGAAGCCGATCAAAAAGCCGATATGGGTAACAGAATAGCCGGCGTAGACCGGATGCCGGACGAGGCGGTATATTCCCACCGTTTTGATGCCGCGATTGGCCGGCACGATTCCGAAGCTGCGCCACAGGGTCGCTTTGGCCGATATCTGGATCACCAGACCGGCAAACATCAGCGCCGACGCGACGTGCGGAGGTATGAATGTGCTTGCGGCGGCCGGCACGGTGAGCAGCGGTGCGTTGACGGCGGCGAAGCTCAAGGCCCAGTCGAGCGGATGCGAGGAAAGCGTCGGCGTGCGGCGACGCACCAGAATGAGAAAGACGCCGAGCGACTCGGACAGCACCAACAGAATGGCCCCGATGTTCATTGTCGCCGCCGCGACGATCAATTCCGGATGCTCGATCTGCAGCGCGATCAGAGTCGCGAGCCGGCCGAGCATGCGGTCCGCGAACACGACGAACAGGGCGACGACGAACGCGCGCTCGAACAGATCGAGCGCGAGATCTTTCGGTACCGCGGCGAGCATGCTGCGCCGACGGGCGAGCAGTCGGCCGCCGCCGCGTGTCGGTCGCATGTCGGTTTCGGCGTTCATGTTCTCGCTGGGGCCGTGCTGGAGTTCACGGCAAGGCTAGCACGATCCGATCCAGCTTCGCCCGAAAGGCGAACGTCAAATCAAGGCCGATTTGATTAGCACGCCAACGAACGGCGAACGCCTCCGCGCCTCCGCCGCCGGCAGCGGCCGGGCCGTCGCGCGCGCCGGCATGTCGCCCGGGACAGATCGGCGGTGCGCGCGAGGCCGGGACGGCAGAATGACGAAACGCGCCGGTCCCGGCGGTATGATCGTCTGGTCCCGAACGGCGTCGCGGTCGATGATCGGCAACAAGCCGCGCTTCCAACCCCCGCTTACCAGCGACAGGGTACTTGCTTCCAAACGACGTATGGATCGGCCGCTTAAAATGGTCTGATCGCCGCGAAATCAGTGCGGCGAAGTGTCGTCGCGCGATTCGGTTCCGGCTGCCGAGCGGTCTGCTCGCATAACAGGTTACGTAAGCAAATTTTGAGAGTTCAACGCCCGGTAGTGTCGTGTATAGTCCGTCGAGTCCGGTTGGGTCCCCGACGGCGCGGCCATGGCGACCGAACGGCGGATCCACTTGAGCGCGGGTATGGGACTTGGGTGCGCCAAGGCGGGCGGAGGGCGATGGTGCATCGGGAACGATCGCGCGAACGACTGCGTGCCTGGCGTGACCCAGCAGTCGACGGGGAATAAGGGGAGGCAAGTTGCTCGATCTGCATTGTCATCTTCTGCCGGGCATCGATGACGGTGCGCGCGATCTCGAAACAGCGCTGGCCATGGCGAGAATGGCAGCGGCCGACGGCATCACGGCCGTCGCCTGCACGCCGCATATCATGCCCGGCGTCTATAACAATAACGGTCCGGCCATTCGGAAGGCGATCGAGCAATTGCAGCGCGCCGTCGCGGATGCGGGCATTCCAATTCGCCTGTTGACGGGAGCTGACGTTCACGTCGCGCCCGACCTCGCCTCGCAGCTGCGCGATGGCTGGGCGCTGACCATCAACAATTCGCGGTATTTCTTGCTGGAGCCGCCTCACCACGTGCTGCCGCCGCGATTGGAGGATCACATATTTAGTCTGCAAACAGCCGGCTATGTGCCAATTCTGACGCATCCGGAGCGCTTGTCGTGGCTCGATCAGCATTATGATTTGATCAAGCGCTTGGTATATAGTGATGTGCTCATGCAGCTCACGGCCGGATCGTTGACGGGGCGTTTCGGCCGCAGGACCCGTTATTGGGCCGAACGCATGCTCGACGAGGGGTATTGTCATCTCCTGGCAACCGACGCGCACGATCCCGTGCAGCGCGCTCCCCTTCTCGCTGAGGCTCGCGATCACGCGGCGCGCAGGCTGGGGCCGGAGCAGGCCACGCATCTGGTGCTGACGAGGCCCCTGGGAATCGTGAATGACTGCAGTCCCGCCGAACTGCCGCAGCCGGCCGCGGCATTGCAAAGTCCCGCGCGCGAACAGGCTCCGTCGACCTGGCGCAGTATCATTGAACGCGTTCGTCGAGTGGCGGTGAGCTGATGAATTATCCGATGTTGGTGCTGCGGCTTTTTGGGCTCATCCTGATGTCGGTTCTGCTGCCGACCTGCACGTCCAATTTGGGTCAAACCGCCAACAATCCCGTTGCGTCGGAATACGCCGTTACCGATTCCGGCAATCAAGGCCAGCCGAACGCGGCGAACGACAGCACGAGCACGAGCACGAGCACGACCGCGGCCGTCGCGAGCGCGCCCGCTCGCGACGGCGACTATCGGATCTCGCCGCGCGATGTCCTCGATATCAGTGTCTTCCAGGTGGCCGATCTCAACAAGTCGGTGCAGGTCAGCGAGGACGGCACGGTTACCCTGCCGCTGGTCGGAAAGGTGGATGTCGGCGGCAAGACCACGCAGCAGGCCGAAGAGATGATCGCGGACCGGCTGCGCAAGAGCTACCTGCAATCGCCGCAGGTCTCGGTGTCGCTCAAGCAGTACGGCCAGCGGGTCACCATAAGCGGCGAAGTGAAGGCCCCGCGCGTGCTGACGGTCGACGGCAAGGTGACGGTGACCGAGGCCATCGCGAGTGCCGGCGGGCTGTCGGATCTCGCCAATGCGCAGCGCGTCCATATCGCGCGCAAATCCGGCGACCGCATCAAGGACGAAATTTACGATCTCAGCGCGATCCAGTCCGGACAGGCTCCGGACCCGACCCTCAAAGGCGGAGACATCGTCGTCGTCGAGCAGTCGGGCGCGCAAGTGGCGTTCAAGAACATGAAGGATCTGCTTCCGTTCGCGATACTCGCAAACCTGCTCTAGTGGCATCCATGCGATCTTTAACGGCTGAAGCTGGTAGGCCCAGATGAACGCGCCGAATTTCGATTTCGACCCCGAACGTCTGCCGTCCGTCGCGCGGAGCGGCCAGCCTTTGCCCCCGCGCGACGTGACGGGATTGCAGTCCAGAACGATGGACGACGGTGCCGGTTTCGACGAAGAGGCGTCGGATTACCGCAAGCTGTTCTTCATGTTCCTTGGGCTGTCGCTGAAGTACCGCTGGCTGATCGCCGGGGTCTGCAGCGCGGCGCTGGCCATCGGATTCCTGGTGACGTTCATGTCGACGCCGATCTATCGGGCGACGACCGTCATCCAGATCGACCGCGTGGCGCCGCGGGTCGTCAAGTTCGATCCCTTCAACGAACAACACATCGGCCTGCGCGACCGGTTCTTCGAGACGCAATACGATCTGCTAAAAAGCCGATCGCTGGCGGAGCGGGTCGCCGCCAATCTGGATCTCGCGGCAAAGCCGGATTTCCTCAACCCGGCGAAGCCCTCGGTGTGGGGGCGACTGATAGGCATGATCTTCCACCGGAGCGCCGCCGCGGACAAACGGAGCTACGAACAGAAAAAAGCCGCCGCCGCCGCCATGGTCAAAGGCGGCATGACGGTTGACCCGGTGCAGAACTCGCTGCTCGTCAGGATCTCCTTCGACAGCCCCAGTCCGGTGTGGGCGCAATTGATAGCGAACGGCATCGCCGACAGCTACATCAGCGCCAATCTCGAGCGGCGCTACGGCGCGACGGCCTATGCCCGTAACTTTCTCAAGGAACGGCTCGATGAATTGAAGCTGAAGCTGGAGGAATCCGAAAAGGCCCTGGTGGCCTATGCCGACAAGAAGGAGATCATCTCCAGCGGTGACGGACAGCAGTCGATGGCCGACTCCGATCTCGCGGCGCTGAACGCGGCGCTGCAAAAGGCGACCACCGACCGTATCCATGCGCAACAGGAGTGGGAGCAGGCCAAGGATACCCCGGGCCTGGCGCTGCCGCAGATTCTGCAGGATCCCTCCGTCCAGGGACTGCGCACGCAGCGCAGCGTCTTGATGGCGCAATACCAGGAAAAATTGGGGACGTTCAAGCCGGCCTATCCGGATATGCAGCGGCTGAAGTCGCAAATCAATCAGATCGACCACGACATCAAGGCGGCGGCAGACGTGATCAAGGCCTCGCTCAAGTCCCGATACGAGGCCGCCGTTCGCGAAGAGCAATCGCTGAAGGAGAAGATTGCCGAAATAAAGGCCGAGGTGATCGGAACGCGCAACAAGCAGATCGATTACAATATTTTGAAGCGCGAGGCCGACACCAACCGAACGCTCTATCAGGGGCTGCTCCAGCAGTACAAGGATGTCGGCGTCGCCGGCGCGGTGGAAACGAACAATGTCGCGATCATCGACCGCGCGCAGGTGCCCGGCTCTCCTTACAAGCCCGACCTGAAGAAGAATCTCTTGATCGCGCTCGTGCTCGGGCTGGTGGCCGTCACGCTCGCCATCGGGGTATTCGAAATCCTCGACGATACCTTCAAATCGCCGGAGGAGGTCGAGGAGCAGCTCGGCCTCGCGGTGCTCGGGATCATTCCCTTCGCCGATGGCGACGTGGTCGCCGATATGCGCGGGGCGCCGCATTCGCCCTTGTGTGAGGCCTACCGGTCGTTCCGCACCGCGCTCCAATTCACGACCGAGCGCGGTGCGCCGAAGACTATCCTGGTGACGAGCGCGCGTCCGGGCGAGGGCAAGTCGACGACTGCTCTGGCGCTGGCGATCAACTTCGCCCAGTTGGGCATGAAGGTGCTGTTGATCGACGCCGATCTTCGCAATCCCTCGCAGCATCGCAATCTCAAGCGCGAGAATGGGACGGGCCTGGCGAACTATCTCGCGGGCGCGAGCGCCCCCGGAAATACCTTCCAGCCGACCGAGATCGAAGGTCTGTTCTTCATGGCCTCCGGTCCGCTGCCGCCGAACCCGGCGGAACTGTTGGCCGGGCCGAAGATGTTGTCGCTGTTGTCGGCGGCGTCCGAGAAATTCGACACGGTCGTGATCGACTCCCCGCCGGTCATGGGACTGGCGGATGCTCCGCTGCTGGCGAGCATCGCGAACGGAACCTTGCTGGTCATGGCGACGGCGGATACCCGGCGGGGCGTCGTGAAGGCGGCCTTGAAGCGCTTGCACTTCGCGCGCGCCCATATGGTCGGCGCGGTGATGAACAAGTTCGATTTCAAGACCGCGAGTTACGGCTATGGCTACGGTTACGGCTATGGCTATGGCTACGGTTATGGCTACGGTGCGATGGAGCATTACGGCTATGGGCAGGCGGCCAGGGCCCAGCTCGAGCAAAAGTCAGAGGGCTGAGGCATGGCTCGGGGGCGGCATGTCATCGAAACGGCGCTCGATTTTTCCCGCATGCCGGCGCTTGCGCGGACGTCGGTGCAGCCGCCGCTCCCCAAGGGAATCGTCGAGGTCATGCGCATCGCGGCGGCCTCGCCGAACGCCTGTCAGGAAGCGGCCCGCGCAACCGGCGAGACGCCGGAGATCCTGATCGCGGCGGCGCGGTTCTATCTGCAGCAATCGTTGTTTCGTCCCGACGCGGACGCCTACCGAGTCCTCGGGCTGGAGCCGGGTGCAGCGCGCGTCACGGCGCGCGAGCATATGCGCTGGCTGTTGCAGTGGCTTCACCCCGACAGGAATGCCGATCTGGAGGCCGTCTATGCCGAGCGGGTCGTGAAGGCCTGGCGCGAGGTGTCGGCCGCGTACGAGCCCAGCGCGCCGGCCGATCGGTTTCCGGATGCGGCGCGCCGGCCGCATATGCGCGCGGCGGTGTTTCGCTTGCCCTGGATCAAACGCCCGTTGAAAGCATCGGGACACCGCGGCCAGGTCGCCTACATGACGGCGGCAAGCTGGGCCATTCCAGGCCTGCTCTTGGCGCTGCTGGCGCTATGGTCGGCGGCCTATTTCCTTGGATTCGGTTCCGTCGCGACAGGGTTGCCGGCGCGCTAGCCGCGCGGCAGCGCAAGGGGGCGGGGGTTTACGGGTGCGGCCAGCATGACGACAGCGGGTCACTCGCGACGGCGCAGCGCCAAACCGCCATCGGACTTTTCGCAACGGTTGCTCGATTTGTTGCGTACCGTGGCGGATATCGCGTCGGGCAAATCCCATCGCGGCCGGTCGCGCCATCACCACCGCCGTGGCGGGCCTGAGCCGCGCGTCCCTTCGGCCCGCCCGGGCCCGGCCGAATGGATCGTCAAGCGGAAAATCGGTGTTACGCGCCTCGCGGCGGGCTTTGCGCTGTTTCTTGTTCTTGCCTGGATCGGCTGGCGCATCGCCGCGGATACCGCCGCGCAAAATCTGGCGGTATCGGCGCCCGCCGAGGCGCTCAGTTGGATGCCGGGCGCGGCGGCCGCGCTCGACCAGAACTCGCAAGCTGAATTGAAAAAGCCCGACGGCAATATCGAAGCGGCGGAAGGCTGGGCGCGCGAAGCCCTTCGCGCGCGTCCCTTGGACGACTATGCGCTGTTCCTGCTCGGCATTGCCGCCGAGCGGAGAGGCGATGCGAATAGCGCGGAAACGCTCATGCAGGAAGCGGGCGCGCGGACCTGGCGGAATCCGGGCACGCAGCTGTGGCTGTTCGAGCATGCGGCCAAGCGCAAGGACTTCGCCACCGCCTTGCGCCATGCGGACGCTCTGTTCCGGGTCGCGCCGACTTTCCTGGCGCCGTTGTTTCCGGCGATCGCCGCCTTCACGGTCGAGCCGAAGGGATTGCAGGCACTCGGCGACTTTCTCGCGACTTCTCCGCCCTGGCGCGATTGGATGCTGCTGTCGCTCTCGGCCCGGCTCTACGACAAGTCACATCTCGATCAGCTTTACGCGCTGCTTTCGCAGAGCAAGCATCCGCCGACGGTGCGGGAGCTCGAGGCCTATCTGGACCGGCTGATCAAGGACGGTCGCTACGAATTGGCCTACCGCACTTGGCGGCAAGCCGCGCCGGAGCAGGGCGCGGCCGCGAACGACGTGCCCTATAACGGAGATTTCAAACGGCCGGCCGATGGTCTGCCGTTCAACTGGTCGATCGCCTCGATCCCGGGCGCGGATGTAGCCATCGTTCCGGCCGAAGGATCCAAGGGGCGAGCCCTGCGCGTCCAGTTTTCCGGTGCGCGGGTACGGTTCGCGCATATCCAGCAGTTGGTGCTGCTGCCGCCCGGCCATTACCGCCTGACCGGGCGGGTGAAGGCCGACAATCTGGAAACGTCGCGCGGCCTCTGGTGGACCGTGCTCTGCGCCGGCAAGGCCGAAGTGACTTTGGGAAACACGGATCTGGTGTCCGGCAACCTGCCGTGGAGCGAGTTTCATGCCGACTTCGTCGTGCCCGAGGAGAAGTGCAAAGCGCAGATCGTGCGGCTTGAGCTTCCCGCCCGCATCGCATCCGAGCAGCAGATCGAGGGGCAGGTATGGTATCAGGACCTGCGAATTGTCCCTGCCCGCCAATCAACAGAGAAACCCCGGCAGGTAATCGCTCAGTAAACGGTTCGTACCATCGCAAATTGAAAAATACGTATTGCGCGTGTGGGTCACTTGCGTTAAAGTTGCAACGCAAAGTAAGGGAGCTGATCTCATGCGCCGTTTTCTGGCAATTGCGTTGGCGAGTTCTCTTAGCTTCGCGGTCCCTGCATTCGCGCAGAATGCGCAGCCTGTCCTTATCGGGCAGAATTCGGCGCTGGCCTATGGCCCGGTTTCGTCAGGAACAGCGGGGCAGGACGCGATGGCGCAGAGCCCAGACGACCAGAGAGGCGCCGGCGGCTTGTTTGGTCCCGGCGGGCCGAACCCGCTCCTGATCGCCGGCGGTCTTGCCATTGCCGGGGGCGTGATCATTTACGCGGCCACGCAAAACCAATCGGTCAGCCCCTAGCGACCTTACAAGTTTGGTCTTGTACCGCCGCCGCTCCTCGATCGGGAGCGGGTCGGCGCTTGTGATGCCCGGGTCGTCCGGGTGCCAACCAAAGCAGAACGACGGGCATCCGACGTGCGTACCAATGCTGCGGTGACCATTCCGCTGCCGCGCGTCTTAACGAGCGCGTTCTTCCCCTATACCGGCCTTGTCGTCGCCATTGCGCTGTTCTTCGGTGGCGGCGCGCGGCAAGGGCTGGCATCGGATGCGCTGGTAGAACTGGCTGCTTTGCCTCTGTTCGCCTGGACCTTGTTCAGGCTGCTCCCGAGTCGCCTCGACCAGGCTGGACGCTGGGGACTCATTCTCCTCGCCGCCATCGTCGCCCTGCCGGTCCTGCAATTGATCCCGTTTCCGCCGGCCTTGTGGACCGCGCTGCCCGGGCGCGCGAAATTTGCCGCCGGTTACGATGTGGCGGGCATGAGTCTGCCGTGGCTGCCGATCAGCCTCGATCCGGCCGGCACCTGGCGCAGCCTGCTCGCGCTCATTCCGGGTGTCGCGGTCTTTCTGGCGATGCTGTCGCTGGATCACCGGGAGCGCAGGAAGCTCGTGACATTGCTGCTTTCCGCCGCGTTCCTCGCGGTGCTGGTGGGCTTCTTGCAGATCATGGGCGCGGACGGCCTGTATTTCTATGCCGTCACCAATGAAGGCATGGCCGTCGGTTTCTTCGCCAATGGCAATCATAACGCGACGTTTCTGGCCTGCGCCATTCCGTTCGCGGCGGCCTCGGCGATCGGCTCGTTCTCGAAGCGAGAAAGAGACACCGTCGCGATCGCCTTCAAGGTCATACTGCTCGCGGTGCTGGTCGTGGGCGTCGCCATTGTGGGATCGCGCGCGGGCCTGGGCTTGGGCTTCGCTGCCGGTGTGATGTGCATCGCTATGGCCTATCGCAACGAAACCCGCGGCGGCCGCCGCATTCTGCCGATTGCACTGGCGGGTTTTGTCGTAGCGGCGTTGATCGCCGTTCAATTCGGGCTCGCCGGCTGGGACAAGAGGAATGTTCAAGAGCGTGACATTCTCAGCGATCTCCGTTGGCAGATTGCCGGCACGACCCTGAAGGCGGCCCAAAGTTACCTGCCGTTCGGTTCCGGCTTGGGGACTTTCCAGCCGATCTACGAGTTATCGTCACCGCGCACGCAGGTCTTCGATCGTTACGTCAATCACGCTCACGATGACTGGCTGGAGCTCTCATTGGAGGGCGGACTGCCCGCCCTGGCCGTGCTCGGCGGCTTCCTGGCGTGGTTGTGTATGGCTTGCTGGCGTGCCTGGCGCGATCCGGGAGCGCATGGCCTGGATCAGAATTTCGCGCGTGCCGGTTCCATTGCGGTCTTGTTGCCGTTGCTGCATTCGACGGTCGATTATCCGCTGCGCAGTATTGCGATGATGGTCGTCGTCGCGGTGAGCTGCGGCTTTCTCGTGCGTTCGTCGCGATCCGAGCCGTTGAACGGCGAGGCCATCACGGGAGAATCGTGAGCGCGCCGAACTCACCGATTTGCGATCCCCTTCAAGAAGGATGTGGACCAGGAATGAGCCGGTAAGAGTTGCCGAAAGTGCGTGAATCCGGATGCTTCAGACGGGCGCTTCAGCCCGAATTTCCCTTGTTTAACAAATAACTATTACATATAAGATAAATGCGTCTTGAGTGCCGGTAATACGATGACTCGGGGGAGGGTCGAGTCACCGGGCGTGCGGTAGCATGCGCGCATGCCAGTGTGCCGCGACGGGCCTCGGTTGCCATCGGCCGCGCCCGGTTCGCCACCCTCATCGAGTCACCCTCGTCGCGCCACCCTCATCGAAATGGTATCCGGCTGACGGCGCGCGACGAGCGAGCCGCATCATGCATCTTGTCGTCCGGCGGTTCTTTGTTCGGTTCGTTCGTTCACCGGCTGGCGTTGCGGCTTCCGCGGAGCCTCGCGCACGGCGGCAGCGGATGTTCGTTCGCCGTCGCCGCAGCCGGGATCGGTACGCGATCGACAGTACCCGTTATCAAGACACCTTCTTGCCGCGCCGACCGGTCGACGGTCGGTGCCTGTGTGTGATGACCAGGTCCTTCCGAGAATGACCATGCAGCACGACGATCTGGAGCGGATATTTTCCGGAAGCAGCATCCTGATTACCGGCGGCACCGGCTCGTTCGGCCGCACTTTCGTCGCCAAGACGCTCGCGCGGTTCACCCCCCGGCGCGTGGTGGTCTATTCCCGCGACGAGATGAAACAATGGCAGATGGCCGCCCGCTACCGCGACGAGAGCCGTATCCGATTTTTCATCGGCGACGTGCGCGATCGCGCGCGATTGAGCCGCGCGCTCGACGGCATCGATTACGTCGTCCACGCGGCCGCGCTCAAGATCGTTCCGAGCGCCGAATACAACCCGTTCGAATATGTGAAGACCAATGTCGAAGGTGCGATGAACGTCATCGACGCCGCCATCGACAAGGGCGTCAAGCGGGTGGTCGCGCTCTCCACCGACAAGGCCTGCAGCCCGATCAATCTCTACGGCGCCACCAAGCTCGTCTCCGACAAACTGTTCGTGGCCGGCAATGCCTATGCCGGCGGCCACGACACGCGCTTCGCGGTCGTTCGCTACGGCAACGTCATGGGCTCGCGCGGCTCGATCATCCCGTATTTTCTGTCCTTGCCCCGGAATGCCCGCTTTCCCATCACGCATCCCGACATGACGCGCTTCATGGTCACGCTCGATCAAGGGGTGGAATTGGTCTGGCATGCGCTCGCCGACATGGAGGGCGGCGAAATTTATGTGAAGAAGATTCCTTCGATCAAGGTCGTCGATATTGCGCGTGCGATCAATCCCGATGCCGAACACGACATCATCGGAATCCGGCCGGGCGAAAAGCTGCACGAGCAGATGATCAGCGTCGAGGATTCCCAGCACACTTACGAATACGACCGCTTTTTCAAGATTCTTCCCGTCATCGACGAGCCGAGGAACTCGCACCGCATCAAAGGGGGAAGCAAGGTCGAGTTCGGGTTCTCCTACGCCTCCAATACCAATACCGAATGGATGTCGGCCACGGCGCTGCGGCAGTGGATCGAGGCCCACCGGGACATGTTCCAGTCGCTATGACGCGAGCCGATAGGCCCTGCGGCCGAAAAGACATTCGCGACGATAATATCGCCGCTCTCGTCGCCGTGTCGCGACGGCGCGTGCGCGCATGCGCCGCCTGCGGGTCGATGTGAGATGCCGGTCGGGCCGCACCTGCTGCTGACCGGAGCCTCGGGGTTCCTCGGGACCGTGCTGAGGCCGCGTCTTTCGGAGCGCTACACGGTTTTCCCGGTCTCGCGGCGCGACCGCAAGGATTGGGTCGCGCTCGACTTGGTCGATGACGGCGCGGTCAGGCGCGCCGTGAAACAGTTCCAGCCCGCCATCGTGGTGCATGCCGCCGCCTGGACCTCCGTTGACGGTTGCGAGCGCGATCAGGCGACCGCCTATGCCGAGAACGTGCTTGCAACCGCGAATCTGGTGAACGCATGCAAAGACCTCGACCGGCCGCCGAGATTCCTGTTCATCTCGAGCGATCAGTTCTACGACGGCCCCGGGCCGCACCGCGAGGACGCCTTGCCGACCCCACGGAATGTGTATGCGCTGACCAAGCTCTGGGCCGAATCCGAAGCGGCGCGGATGCCGAATGTACTCATTCTTCGCAGCAATTTTTTCGGGCTCGGCCGCCGTCCCGGTGACGGGCTCGCGCGCTGGCTGCTGGACAGCTTCGCCGCCGGCCGCGAGGTGAAGCTGTTCGACGATGTGCTGTTCAACCCGCTCTATATCGAAGACTATGCCGATCTGGTGTGCGATCTCATCGCGTCCAACGCCGGAGGCGTCGTGAATGTGGGAGCCGCGGGGGGCGGTCTGAGCAAGGCTGCGTTCGCCCGCGCATTGGCCGCGCGCTTCGGTCTGTCGACCCTGAGCGCGGTGGTCGGATCCGTCGACGACGCGAAACTGCCGGCCGTCCGTCCGAAAGACATGCGCATGGACATCACGCGATTGCGGGGGCTTTTGCCGGAACGGACGATCCCCGGCATCGAGGCGGGTATCGAACGCATGCATCGTCAAGCCGCCGCGGTATCGGCGCATATCGGCGAGGACGCGTCGCCATGAGCGGGTCACCATGAGTCGTTTGAAAAACGAGCGCCTGCTTGTCGTCGCGGCGCATCCCGACGACGAGACATTGGGTTGCGGGGGCAGCATCGCGCGGTTTTGCGATGCGGGGGCCGCGGTGCGCGTCGTCTGCCTGGCGGAAGGCACGTCCGTTCGCTTTTCGCGCGCCGAGCGGCAGGGCGCGGCGGCCGCAAAGGCGCTGGCGGAACGGGAAGCCAATGCGCGCACGGCGCTCGGTCTTCTGGGCGTTCCGGTCGCGGAGCAGTTTTTCGACCACCGGACATGCTGCGAACTCGATACCTTGCCGCAGACCGACCTCGTCACGGCAATCGAGCGGCATTTGCGCGATTTCCGGCCGACCCGGCTTTTCACGCATGCGGCGGCCGATACGAATGTCGATCACCGCATGGTGCATTGGGCGGCCCTTACCGCGGCCCGCCCGCTTTGGCCCGGGCTGACCGAGATCGCGGCATTCGAGATTCCCTCGAGCACCGATTGGAATCCCGCCGCGCCGTTCGCCCCGACGATGTTCATCGACATCGCCGAGGCTTGGCAGCGAAAGCTTGCCGCCGCCACCGCCTACGGCGCCGAGATGCCGCCGCCGCCACATCCGCGCTCCTTGGTGAATCTGGAGGCGCTCGCGCGCGTGCGCGGAGCCCAGGCCGGCGTCACCTTCGCGGAGGGCTTCCAACTGATCCGCCGCGTCGAGGCCTGAGCATTGCTGGTTCTGTTCCGTTGCGACGCCGGGAGAGAGCATGGCATCGGCCATGTCATGCGCTGCTTGACCCTGGCCGATGCGTTTCGGGCCAGCGGCGCCGAGGTGGCATTCCACACGATGACCGGTCCCGGTCTGGTCGGCCGGGAGCGGATCGAGGCGCGCGGCTTCCGCTGTACCGTCGCAGCGGAACCTGCCGGCAGCGATTTGGATGTGGCGGGTCTCGCCGGCATCGCGCGGGACGTGCTGGTGATCGACAGCCGGCGCGCCGCCGCGGGCGGCATCAACCGCTTGGCCAGACAAGGTTTCACGGTTCTGATCGACGACGACGGAATGACCGCGGTGGAAGCGGATGTCGTCGTCAATACCGGTCTCGAAGCGGCAAGCGATCGCTATCCGGAACGCGGCCGCCGCGGCGCGGATTTGCTCGGGCCGCGCTACAATCTGGTTGATCCCGCGCTGTTTGCGAATAACGGACTCGCGCCGACCGCCCGCCGTATCCTGGTGACCTTCGGCGGCGAAGACCCGTACGATCATACGGGCTGGTTTTTGCGGCATTTCGCATCCGCTTTGGCCGGGCTCGAAATTGCCGTGGTGATCGGGCCCGCCCATCCGGACGCTGCTTCGCCGCGGCGCGCGGCCGAGGCGATCGGAGCCACGGTAGTCGAGAGCCCCGCCAGTCTCGCGCCCTATATCTTGAACGCCGACCTTTCGGTTACCGCGGGCGGAACGACCTGCTTCGAATTGGCGGCCGCGGGGGTCCCGATGCTGGCGATCGCGATCGAAGCCCACCAGCGGCCGTTGATTGCGAGCCTGGCGCGGCGGCATGCCTGCATCGATCTCGGGACGGAATTTGATATCGATCCCTCATTCGCGCGGAACGCACTGCACGGTCTGATCGCGGATCGCGATGCGCGCGCAACCATGCGCAGGGCGCAGCAGGCGATCTTTCCCGGCCCGGGCGCGCCCCTGATTGTCGAGGCCATCGCCGCCGCCTGGCGCAATGGCGATAGGGCAGATCGATAAGGTATCGTCATGAGCCACGATGAAAGGCGTTTCAAGACCGACCAGGAGCGCTTCTGGGCCGGCGCCTTCGGAACGGAATACATCGAGCGCAACCGCGACGAGCGCGACGTCGCGGCGAACGTCGCTCTGTTCGCGCGCGCATTGCGAACGGCATCGCCCATCGAGGATTGCATCGAATTCGGCGCCAATATCGGCCTCAATCTCCGAGCGCTGCAGCTGTTGTTTCCGTCGAGCCGGTTGCGGGCAATCGAAATCAATCCAATGGCGGCGAAAATGCTCGCCGCTGTCATTCCCGCAGAAAATATTTTTCATGGCTCAATTCTCGATTTTGAACCGGATGGCCTGCATGACTTGGTTCTCATCAAGACCGTGCTGATTCACATCAACCCGGACTATTTGGAGGCCGTCTACGAACGCCTGTACCGCTCCTGCCGCCGCTACATTCTCGTTTGCGAATACTACAATCCGAATCCGGTCGTCGTACCGTACCGCGGCCATCAGGAGCGGCTCTTCAAGCGCGATTTCGCCGGCGAGCTTCTCGACCGGTATCCCGACCTCAGCCTGGCGGATTACGGTTTCGTCTATCGTCGCGACCCGAAATTCCCGCAAGACGACGTCAATTGGTTTCTTCTCGCCAAACGAACGGGAGCTCATGCATGATCGTCGCGGTCATCCCGGCGCGCGGCGGCAGCAAGCGTATTCCGCGCAAGAACATCCGGCCGTTCGCCGGCAAGCCCATCATGGCCTATTCCATCGAGGCCGCACGCGCCTGCGGGCTGTTCGACCGGATTCTGGTGTCCACGGACGACGTCGAGATCGCCGACACCGCCCGCCGCTTCGGCGCCGAATGCCCCTTCATGCGGCCGGCGGCCCTGGCCGACGATTACACCGGGACCAATGAAGTCGCCGCGCATGCCGTTGACTGGCTGATCCGGCAGGGCAACCGGGTCGACTACGCCTGCTGCATCTATGCCACGGCGCCCTTCGTGCGGCCGTCCGACTTGATCCATGGCTACGAAAGGCTCAAGCGCAGCGGAAAGGATTTCGCGTTCTCGGTCACCTCGTTCGGCTTCCCGGTGCAGCGTGCGATCCGCCTGGTGGCGGACGGAGTCGAACCTTTGTTTCCGCAATGGATCGAAAGCCGTTCGCAGGACCTCGAAGACGCGTACCAGGATGCCGGGCAGTTCTACTGGGGACGCGCGGAAGCGTTCTTGGCGAACCTGCCGCTATACTCCTCCCATTCGGTGCCGATCGTCTTGCCTCGCCACCGCGTCCAGGACATCGACACGCTCGAGGACTGGCGCCGGGCCGAACTCATGCATGCGGCGATGAAAGCGGCGGGAAGCGCGCTGGACGAGTGACCGGGAGCTGACGGCGGGCGCCGATCCGGCCTGCCGCATTGACCGGTGTCGATACGGCGCGCCACGCCAATATCGCCGAGCTGCCAGTGAACAAGGATGGAGCGCACAGTGGGCGCAGTCATGAAAATCGGCGAGCGGCCGATCGGCGACGGACATCCCGTCTTCATCATCGCGGAGGCGGGCGCCAATCACAATGGCGACCTGCGGCTTGCCAAGGAGATGTGCGATGTCGCCAAGGACATCGGCTGCGACTGCATCAAGTTCCAGACGTTTTCGGCCGAGGAGTTCTGCGCCGACCCAAATCAGCTCTTCACTTATCGAAGCCAGGGCCGTGAAGTGCAGGAGCCGATGATCGATCTGTTTCGCCGGCTCGAATTCACGCGCGCGCAATGGGCCGAGCTGATGGCCCATTGCGCGGATATCGGAATCCTGTTCCTCACCACGGTGCAGGATCCGCCCGACCTGAGCCTGATGCTCGAACTCGGCCTGAAAGGGATCAAGGTCGGCTCCGACGATTTCGACCATTTGGCGAACCTGCGGCGTTTCGCCGAAACCGGCCTGCCGCTCATCGTATCCAAGGGAATGGCCAGCCTGGGCGAGGTCGACAAAGTGGTGCGCTTCCTGAGGGCGCGCGCATCGTCGTTCGCGGTCCTGCACTGCGTTTCGCTTTATCCGACCGACCCCGCTTTCCTGAACATCCGTCAGCTCGAGACGCTGCGCAGGCTCTACCCCGACGTGATCTGGGGCTTTTCGGACCATAGCGAGGGGCCGCTCGCATCCGCCCTTGCGGTCACGCTGGGCGCCAAGATCATCGAAAAGCATTTCACGTTGGACCGGGCCCTGCCGGGCCCCGACCATTGGTTCTCGCTGGATCCGACTGATATGGGCCGGATGGTGAAGGACATTCGCTTCGCGGAGGCCGCGCTTGGGAGCGGGGAGGTCGCGCCCGCTCCGGCCGAGGAGGGTTACAAGAAGATCGCGCGCCGGCGGGTCGTCGCGCTCCGCGATCTGCCGGCCGGCACCGTTCTCGATGAAACCACGGTCGGCTTCAAGCGGTCGGGCGAAGGCCTGTTCGTCGGCGATTGGGATCGGATCGCGGGACGCAGGCTCGGGCGTCCCGTTTCGCGCAATCGTGGGATCGATTATTCCGCAATCGATTTCTCGGAGACGGATCGAGGCGCGTAGTGGCGTGCGTCGTTTCCATCCACCAGCCGGCCTACCTGCCATGGCTCGGCTATCTTGACCGGATCGGACGATCGGACGTGTTCGTATTTCTCGACAGCGTCCAGTTCCAGCGCAACAGCTTCCAGAATCGCAACAAGATCAAAACGAAAAACGGACCTTTGTGGCTGACCATTCCGGTCCGGCTGAACGGCCATCTCGACAAGACCATCGCCGACATTGAAATCGACGAGACGCAGGATTGGCGCCGCAAGCACCTGCGTTCGATCGAGCAGAGCTACTCCCGCGCGCCCGGATTTTCTGAAAAGTTCGGCCGGCTGTCCGCGCTCTATCGGGATCGCCAGCATCGGCTGGCGCCATTCTGCCTGGCGCAGTTGCGATTCTGGCTCGACGAATTTCGCATTGCCACGCCGGTTTTGCTGGCTTCCGAGCAGCCGGTCGGCGGGAACAAGTCGGATCTGGTGCTCGCGCTTTGCCGGCATGTCGGGGCGACGAAATATCTGTCGGGTCCGCTCGGGCGCGACTATCTCAACGAGGGCGATTTCGCCGCCGCCGGCGTCGAAATCGAATATCATGATTTCGCGCATCCGGAATACCGGCAGCAATACGGCGCATTCGTGCCGGCGATGGGCGTCGTCGATTATTGGATGAACTGCGCCGAACCGGCCTTGTTCGCGAGACGCTAAATGGCCTTTTCATCGGAATGGGACGACGTCTACCGCCGCTCGGCCCATCTCAGCATCTGGCCGTGGTCCGATCTCGTGTCGCTCGTCTATCGTCACGCGCGGCCGGAGAACGGCTTTCGCCGCGTGTTCGAATGCGGCAGCGGCGCCGGCGCGAACATTCCGTTGTTTCTCGGCCTGAAAGCCGAATATTTCGGGATCGACGGAAGCCCGCATATCGTGGCGCGCTTGCAGGAGCGCTATCCGGAGATCAAGGACCGGCTGGTCGTCGGCGATTTCACGCGCGAAATTCCGTTCGAGGGTTCGTTCGACTTGGCGGTGGATCGCGGTTCGCTGACGCACAATACCGCGGAGGGCATCGCCCGGACTTTGGGCCTGATTTTCGGCCGCTTGCGCCCGGGCGGAAAGCTCATCGCGGTCGATTGGTTTTCCGTCGAGCATTCGGACGCTCGGGTGGGCGAAGCCCTGGACGCCTGGACGCGCCGCAGCGCCGATGCCGGACCGTTCGCCGGTCTGGGCGCGGTGCATTTCACCGACAAGGAACATCTGCTCGATCTCGTGCAAGGCGCGGGCTTCGCGGTGGAATATCTCGAGCACAAGCAGGTCGACATGCATATTGCCGCCAGGCCGGGACGGCGGGCCACCTGGAATTTCGTTGCGGTCCGGCCGTGACGCTGCGATCGCAAGGACAGAACCGGCGGATTGCCGTGATGGTCGGCCGCAGCACTTGGGACGAATGACGGCCGGTTCAGTTCTTACGCTGGTTGACGACGATGCCTCGGCTGCGGCCGCCACCGGGCCGGTCGGCTTGCTCTGCGAGATGCCGCCGGATGCGGACCTGCCGGCAAAGCATACCGGCGCGCTCGGCATTTATGCGTTGCTCGGCGATCCCGACCAGGCCCGGGAGCGGGCGTCGCAACTGGTGGAGAAGCTGGTGGCCGGCGAGCCGTGTCTGCGCGGCATCCAGCAGCTGCGTGTGTTCGAGGAGGTGCTGAAGAACCGCTGCAAGATCGCGTTTCACGTGCTGCATCTCGTCGATTGGCTGAAGGCCAACGGGATAAAGACTTGCGTGTTGCCGCAGCGGTCGTGGCTTGCCAGCCATGCGCAGGCGCTGTCGAGTTACGGCGGCGTGGACATTCGCTTTGCGGCGGGCGGCGCGGGTAAAGCCGGATCCGGCTTCTCGCAGCGGGAGCGGATCGTGCGCATTGCCGGCCGGCTGCGCGACGGCAAGTTCTCCGGTCAGACGTTGCGCGAGGAATGGCGGCAGGTCCTCGATCGCATCGATCCCTTTCACCGGCGGCAGGCTCTGCGCAAGCAGAGCGAAAACTGGCGGCCGGGCGAGATCTGGTTCTATTCGACCGCCTACACCTTCACCCGCGTCGGGCTCGCTTACGAGCCCTATTTCCCGGCGCCATTCCGCTTCATGGTCGAGAACGCGGCCACCGGCGGGGCACCGCTCGACCATGCGGCGCGCCCCTTCGTGTCGATCTATCAATTCTCCGCGCGCCACCTTGCGCCCGCGCGTGACGAAGTCGCGTCCGCGGCGGAAACGATCGAGACGCATCTGACACAATTTCCGTTGACTGGGGCGGAAGCGCAGGCCCGCGATATCCTGGTTGCCGGCGCGTTCTTTGCCGAGTTCAAGGCGCGGCTGCTGCCGGCCGGGCTCTATCAGACTGCGCTGTTCGAGGCATGGGCCGAACGGACCCGGCCGCGGGCGCTTGTCGTCGGCAATCCGGTGTTCGAGGCCTACGCGCTGTGGGCGGCGCGCAAGCGAGGCATTCCGACGATCTTCCTGCAGCACGGGGCCTTCGGCCCGCACGCGACCGGCAGCGATCCGCCCGCGGATCATTTCGTGCTTCAGGGACGGTTCTGGAAAACGTGCCTGCCGGACGCCCCCCGCGCGCGCGCGATCGTTCTCAATACGCCGCAATGCGCACCCAGCCTGCCGCCGCGCGGCGAGCGCCGGGCGATCCTGTTTCTGACCGCACCCTATTCGGTGCAGCCGCTATGGGCGGCGAGCGGCGTGAACGACATTCTTTCCGATCTCCTGCAATGCGCGGACGAGCGCGAGCGCGAGCTGATCGTCCGCGTGCATCCGATGGAGAAGATGGGAGACTACCGGCGCCGGGTCGGCCTGCTGACGTCGGATCGCGCGCCGGGAGCGGCAGTTTCGTTCAGCCAGGGCGGCCGGATGGAAGACGTGCTGGCGCGTTCGGCGGTGGCGGTGACATTTTCCTCGAGCGCCTTTCTCGATTGCCTGCGCTGGCAGGTGCCGGTCGTCACCTTCGGATGGCACGACTTCGAGTACAGGAAGGCGATTGCCGCGCAGGACGTCTTCCATTTCGCGCGCAGCCGCGCCGAGCTCAAGCGTCTCGTCCTGTCCGCCCTGGACGGGAAACTGCCGGTCTTTGCCAATTCCGCCGAACCATTCGCCGCGCAGATGCCGGCCGATACGCTGCGGCGGGCATTTACCGCCATGGTGGACGGCGCTGTGGCGGCCGATGCGTTCGACAAGACGAAGATCGCGTGAGCGCCTGCCCGTGCCGCGCCGGAAGACACGATGAGCGCAGCGCCCCGGCGCATCCTGGTGGCCCGCGAAGCCGATGCCGCTCAGCTGAATGCGCAATGCAAGAATGCCCAACACATCTTGCGCCGGTGGCGCTCGCCCGATTGGCGCGCCGGGATCTTCGGATTTGCTCAGCCTGACGAAGGCATCGCGGGAAATCCGAATGTCGATATCATCCGTCTGCCCAGCCATGGCCTCTGGCCTTTCGTGCTTGCGGCCGCCTACTCGCGGGGCTTCGACGGCATTTTCTATCCCGGCCTGCACGATTGGGCCGACTGGGCGGGCTTGAAAATACGCGCCGCCATGGGCCGCCGCGTGCCGGTCATCTCGACCATCGAAAGCCTCGTCTGCGCCGCCGGCGATGCGGAAACGGAAGAACGGCTGTCGGCGCTCGCGGGCCACCGGGTCTATTGCGGCACCATGCCGGCCGGCGCTTTGCGGCGGCTCGATGAAATTTTGGCCATGGCCGATCATATCATCGCCATCAGCCCGTTTCTGGCGCGCATGGGCCGAGCGCTGTACGGCGACAAGGTCAGCACACTGCCGCTCGGGGTCGATCTCGATCTGTTCGGCGGCCGGGCCTTCGGCCGGCGCAAGCGGCCGCGCATCGTCGGCGCCGGCACGGTCTACCCGCGTAAGCGCCCGGAGGTGTTCGTCACGCTCGCCGAAAAGTTTCCCGACGCCGATTTCGTCTGGTACGGCGAGGGCGATCTGCGCAAAGGATTATCGGACGAGCGCGCGCGCCGGGAATTGGCCAATCTCGATTTTCCGGGCGCATTGCCGCCGGAACGTCTCGCTGAGGAAATGTCGAAGTCCGATATCCTGCTGCTGCCTTCCTTCGCCGAAGGCGCTCCCAAGGTGACGCAGGAGGCGGCGGCGGCCGGTCTCGCGCAGATCGTGTTCGGATTCTACGAGGCGCCGACGGTGATCGACGGCCACAATGGTTTCGTGGTCTGGAGCGATGCGGAACTGTCCGACCGGCTGTCGCAGCTCTTGCGCGATCCCGATCTGGTCGAGCGCATGGGCCGGGCCGGCCAAGCGATGGCGCAGGGCTGGTCGTGGCGCGAAGTCGCTCCGCAATGGGAACGGCGCATCATCGATGCCTGCGCCGCCGGCATCCGGTGACAATGTGCGGACGTCCGCCGCGCTGAAACGTAACGCTTATTGATGACGTCGCCGCTGGTAACGGACGACATGTCCACGCTGTTCCGGCTGCGCATGCGCGTCGCCGATCTGCGCGGGCGCGGAATTTATGCGGGTTATCCGGACCGCAACCGCTGCATCTTCATCCATATTCCGAAGACGGCCGGCAGCAGCGTGCTCTACAGCCTGTTCGGCGAGCCCTCGCGCCACGTGCCGTATTTCGTGTATCAGCGGGCCAATCCGAGAAAGTTCGAGCGCTATTTCAAGTTCGCCTTCGTGCGCAATCCCTGGGACCGCCTGGTTTCGAGCTACTTCTATCTGCGCAATGGCGGCTCCGGCGGCGAGGACAAAGAGTGGGCGGACCGCAATCTCGTGCGCTATCCGGATTTCCGCAGTTTCGTGCACGGCTGGGTGAACGAAGAAAACGTCATGACCTGGCGGCATTTCGTGCCGCAGTCCTATTACATCCTGGATTGCGCCGGGACGGTGAAGGTTGATTTCGTCGGCCGCTATGAGCGTCTGGCGGAGGACTTCCGTTATGTCTCCGGCCGGCTCGGGCGCAATGTTGCGATCGCCGCGATGAACGCGAGCACGCACGCGCCTTTTTCATCCTATTACGACGCCGAAATGTCCGCCGTGGTGCAGCGCGTCTATGCGCGCGACATCGAAGCTTTCGGGTATTCGGCGCCGTGAATAGTTGCGTGCAGTTCGCCGATGCCGGCGCGGTGCCGTGCCGCGATCGCTGCGGGCGGGAGTGTTCATGAGCGTTTCCGACGATCTCATCGCCGGGGAGCCGCGCGACGGCGGCCTCGCCAGGACCAACGCCTCGTTCTCGCGCCATCTCGGCAGCCAGACCATGGTCGTGATCGCGGGCAATGTGTTCACGCTGGCGGTCGGCCTTCCGCTGCAAATCTATGTCTCGAAAGTGCTCGGCGCGAGCGGCGTCGGCGTGTTCGGCCTTTTGTCGGCCGTGGTGGCCACGGCAACCAGTTTCCTCGGCCTTGGCATTGCGCAGACCACGGTGCGCTTCATTCCCATGCACCTCGAGCGCGGCGAATATGGCGAGGCGCGGGCGCTGGTGCGGCAGGGCGCCTTGCTGCTTCTTGCCGTCGGCGCGCTTTGCTATCTGGCCGTGCTGGCGGCCTTGCCCTGGATCGGCCGCTGGTGGCCGGCGATTTCGGATTACCGGCTGGAAACCGCGATGATGGGGCTGATGATCCCGCTCGGGCTGCTGACCTACTATTTCCAGCAGGCGCTGCGCGGGCTGCACGAAATTCGCTACGCGGTGCTGGGAACGTCGGTGCTTCAGCTTTCCGTCAAGACCGTGATGACCGTGGCGGTTTTTTCGGTCGGCTATCAGCTTCGCGGCTATGTTTTTGCGACCGTGTTCGGCGCCCTATGCGCCACGCTATGGATGTTGTGGGGCTTGGCCAAAAAGCTGCGCCAACTCGGGCCGGCGCCGCCGATCAAGGGCGTCCTGGCGGAATGGCGGCGCTACGCCGGCGTGACATATTCGGGAACGCTGGTAACCGCGTTAGGGCAGGGACTCGATCGTTACCTTTTGGGGATATTCGGCGGGGCGAGCCCGGTCGGCATCCTGGTCGTCGTCGGCCAGTTGCAGCAGTTGCCGGCCACCTTCAACGCCATGCTGTTGATGGCGGGAAGCCCCATGTTGGCAGCCGCCCATGGACGCGACGATCGTGCGGCGCGGCAGCATATTTTCGTGCTGATGACCGACTGGGTGGTTCGGTTGTCATTGCCGCTCGTGCTCTTTCTGCTGCTGTTCGCGCATCCGGTTCTGTCGCTCTACGGACAACGGTTCGCCGACGACGGCGTGCGCCCGCTGCAGGTCCTGGTGCTGGCGCAGTTCTTCGGCCTGCTGTGCGGGCCGGTCGGCAATGTTGCGCTGATGAGCGGTCTCGAACGAGCCGCGATCCGTATTTCGATCGCTTCGGCCATGCTGTCGACCGTGTTGCTGGTGGCGCTTATTCCATTCTTCGGCCTGATGGGCGCCGCCGTTGCATTGAGCGCCGGAACCGTCGTGACGAATTTGGCGAACCTGGTCCTGGTGCGCGGCCGCCTGCAGTTGGTTTGGCTCGACGTGCGCTACCGCGCCTGGATCGGCGAGATTGCGGCCGCCTTGGCGGTCGCGTTTTCATTTCTGCATTTTTCGCCCGGCCTGGGCGCCGTGGCTTTGGCCAGCGCGATGATGCTCATGTATCTCGCCGCGCTGGCCGCGACCTTGCTGAGCGGACTGCACGAGGACGACCGGGAGGTCATCCGATTCATATGGGAGCGTGTGCGTGGCCGGTCGGGGGCGGCTTGAACGTGGCGCCGGCCCCGCTGCCTGCGGGCAATTGATGACGCATTCGTATGCGGCCGGGATCGGCGGCAGGGCAATCGTGGTGGCCTCGCACCCGCGCTCCGGCACTCACCTCGTGATCGATCTGCTGCGGCGGCAGTTTCCCGCCTGCGAACCGGCGCGGGGACACTTGTCGGCCGGCGGCGATCCCTATTGGAATCTGGATGAACTGCTTTCCTCTTCCGCGCCCGGGATCGACCGCGAGATCGAGCGCTTGTGCCAAGTCGCGCGCCCGCTGCTCAAGACGCACAGAAGGCCGGACTTTTTCGCGAACTGCCAATATACCAGCCCGGTCCTGTCCGAACGCGAAGCGTTTGCCCGCATGCTGATGAGCCGCGCCGCGACAATATTCGTCCATCGCAATGTCGTGGACGTCATGATCTCGCTTTACGCGATGGTCGATCCGCAACGCACGGTCCCGTTCGAGCGCTTCATCCGCGAGGTGCGCGGACCATTGAGCCGCTTGGGATGGTGGGCAAGGCATCTGGCCGAATGGCGTCAGGCGGAAAGAACCCTGCTCGTCTCCTACGAGGAACTGTTGCACGACCCGGCGCGCGAACTCGGTCGCATTGCCGCCTTCTTGGGCGAGATGCCGGTCGGACGGGCGCCGATCCTGCCCGGACGCCCGGCATCGACATGGGTTGAACGGACCAAACGGCTGTTGCGGATGCGGCGCGAGAGCACCGCGCTCGGATCGCACAAGGTGCGGTCGGACAGGCCGGTGTTGAGCGAAAGGGATATGGCGTTCATCGGCGAAGAAATCGCGCGCGTCGACCCCGCGCTTGCCGCGATGATCGCATCCGATGAACGATCCGGTGTCGTCGCGGCGGCCGATCCGGTCGGGTCATCCTGATGCGGCAGGCAAGCCTTCGCCGTCACGAAGCGTTGTCTATTCGTTCCTTCGTCGAGACATGATGCACGATGCCGCCCAATTGCCCCTGCAATGGCGCAACGATATCGGCTCGCAGGCTTGGGACAGCGCGCTCGCTGCGCTCGGCGGGCATCCGCTGCAATCGGCGCTTTGGGGCGATGCCCGCAAGGCGGTGGACACCGTCTCCGACCATCGCTGGATGGCGTTGCGGGCGGGCGCGCCGGTCTTCATGGCGCGCATCGAGGAACGGCGGCTCCCGGCGATCGGTTGGATAGGCTGGACGCCGCGCGGTCCTTCCGGCGAGTTCGCCGAGGAACTGCCGGCCGTTTTGCTCGCGCAGCTCAAGCGATCCGGCATGCAGCTTCTGGTCAGCGATCTCTGGCGGGACATGGGCGCTGAAACGGCGGCAAGCGCGGGCGCGCCACGCACGATCTGGATCGACCTCTCCGGCGGCCGCGAGGCGGTCTCGCGCAATCTCGACAAGCAATGGCGCTACGGCGTCGGCCGCGCGCAACGCATGGGCGTCACGGTCGACTGTTCGCCCGGCGAAACGGATCTTGCCGAATTCTTCGCGCTCTGCCGGTCGATCAGCGAGCGCAAGCATTTCGACCTGCCCGGTTCGTCCGCGCTCATGCAGCGGCTGTTGTCTGGCTCGAACCCGGACGTGGAAGCGCGGCTTTTTCTCGCGCGCTACCGGGGCCGGCTTGGCGCCGGCGCCTTCGTCATCCGCTGTGGACGCTCGTTGCATTTTTTCTGGGGTGCCACCGATCGCGGCGCCGCCGACGCGCGCGTGGGTGAAGCGGTGCAGTGGGCGGTCATCGAGTGGGGCCTGGAACAGGGCTGCACGCGTTACGACCTCGAAGGCGTCGATCCCGCCACCAATCCGGGAACCTATGCCTTCAAGAAAAAGATGGGCGGCACCGAGGTGACGCTGCGCGGCAAACAATATCATCCGGTCGGCCTGCGCGGCCGGGCGCTGGCCTGGCTCGATCGGCTGCGCGATTGAGCGAAGGCGCAACGGCGATGCTCCGCATGTGTATTCGGACCATTGGGGAGTTCGCGGGCTGGATCGAACGACAAGGTGACGGGTGGGCTTGACGCGCGGCCGACAAGCGGAAGTCCGGTCTCGATCGGGCGGTCAGTCGCGCGCGCGTGAGGATCAAAAGTCCGGCCCGTCATCGCTCAGCGAGATGCACATCGGAAACGGCACGATTCGTCGCGGCGTCCCGCCACTCGGCTCCGACCCGTCATGCGCGCCGGTATTCATCGTCGGCTGCGGCCGTTCCGGGACGACGCTGCTGCGGCTTATTCTCAACCGGCACCGCGATCTGGCGATCTTTGGCGAATCCGGCATGTTTTTCCGCCGCCGCAAATACGCCTATCTGGCCAAGCCGCGCGCCTTGCGGCGTTTCGTCAAGGATTGGGAGACCGTGATCTCGCAGCATTCGCCGCATCTCGGGCTCGTCAGTTCCGAGCCGGTCATGGCCGCGCTGCGGCAAAGTGCGAGCTATGCGGAAGCCACCTCGCTCGTCATGCGAGCCTTCGCCGCGGCCGAGAAAAAGCAAGTGTGGGGCGAGAAGACGCCGGCGCATGTGATGCGCCTGAAGGACATATTCGCGGCCTATCCGAATGCGCGCGTGATCCACATGACGCGGGACCCCCGGGCGACGGTGGCCTCGGCGATCACGGCGCTTGGCGACAACCGTTTCACCGCGGTCAATGTGTACAGGGCCGCGCGCTACTGGCTCAGATGCGAAATGCAGATCGAGAGATTTGCCGCGGCGAAGCCTGATCGGATCATGCGCGTGCGCTACGAGGATCTCGTGGCCGAGCCGGAGACCGTGGTGCGTGACTTGTGCCGTTTTCTGGGCGTGCCATACGCGCCGGACATGCTCGATGTCGCCGCTTCGGCGCGGCAATATGCACCCAAGACGGAGGCCGGCGGCCAGATCGTGCCGATACACCAAGGCCTGTTGCGCGACGTCAATCGCGACGCGGTCGAAAAGTGGCGGACGGTGCTGTCGTCGGACATGCAGGCCGTCGTCGAACGGGTGACCGCCGCTTTGATGGCCATGCGAGGATACAGCGTCTCGGCCGCGCCGCCGCGCCTGTCCGCCGTCCGCGAGCTGACGATGCGGCTCGCCTGGCTGGCAAGCGAATGCAAGCGCCTTGTCCATCGGACATTGCTGCGGCTTTTCTGGCGCACGCGCGCCCTCACCTGGGGCTGATATGGCATCCGTTCGCGCCGCCGTGACGCCGCGCGGCAAATGGACCGATCGCGCGGGTCGATGCGACCGGTGGCGTCATCGGGCAATCGCGGCATGGCGAGGCTGCGCATGCGCATCCTGACGGTGCTGGAGTCTCCGAGTTGGATCGAGCGCCACATCGTCGGCACGCTGATCGATATGGGGCATGAGGTTACTTGCCACGCCTATGGCGCCTATGTCGGGGAATTCTACGGCCGCGCCCGGCGGGCGGAACGCGACGACAAGAACCGCCGCCTGCTGGAATGCGCACGGGCGCTGAAGGCGGAAGGGCTCGATCTCATCTTCTGCTACCTGTCGGACGATTTCCTCACGGTGGAAACGGCGCGGCACCTGGCCGAGCTCGCTGTCCCGATCGTGAACTATTCCGTCGATACCAATTCGCAATGGCACCGGCTCACGCGCACGGCGCGCTATTTCACGCTCACGCTTTGCGGCCAGCGCGAGAACATGGACAATCTCGCGCGCCACGGGGCGAAGGTCTTCTATTTTCCCTTCGCCGGCCTGCCGCCGACCGCGGCGGAAGAGGCGTCGACCTTTATGCCCGCGGCGCCGGTCACCTTTGTCGGCACGCCCATTCCCTACCGCGCCGCGGTGCTGGCGGCGGTCGAGCGGGCGGGAATCCCGCTTGCGGTCTACGGCCGCGGCTGGGACGACGCGGCTCATTCGATCGAGGGGCCGCCGAACTGGGAAAAATCACTATCGGATTTCTACCACTACGGTTGGACAAGGCTGCGCGGCGACGGATTGGCGCCGCTCATGCGCTCGATCGCGCGCCGGCTGCCGGGCCTTGGCGCGCGGCCGGCGGCCGAGCCGAGCGGCACCGAAAACTTGAGCGCGGCGGTGAAGCAGGGCTTCGTGCCGGACGGCGCGCTTGCGGCGCTGTTCCGCAACTCGGCCGTCAATATCGGTATCACGCGACTCGAAAGCCCGAGGGGC
>Ga0180222_1000944_pt1 | contig 35685 bp, 32 predicted proteins | sample eDN5th37CKraftOP_FD_151336 | JGI IMG/M metagenome (GOLD analysis project Ga0180222, IMG submission 151336) | Enriched Organic Plus compost microbial communities from Emeryville, California, USA - eDNA 5th pass 37_C Kraft OP (version 2) (version 2) ...
CCTGCACGGCCGGGCGCGTTGCGTAATGCTTCAGCCGCAACGTCATGATCCGGGTCGGCTGCAATTGCTCCTCGAAAGGCAGCACGGCGATCTCGTTCCCGTCATAGGCAATGGTGGTCGCGGGGATCGCATTCTGAATCGCAAAGCCATGGCCATGGGCCACGAGGCCGCGGATCAATTCCTGTGACCGCGACTTGAATACGACACGCGGCGTAAGGCCTGTGGACCGGAACAGCCCGAAGAAATAATCGCGGGAATGCGGCAGATCGAGCAGGATGAAAGGCTCATCGGCGAGTTCCGCCAGTCGCACCGATTTGCGGCGTGCAAGACGGTGATTGGCCGCGACGATGGCAAAAGGCGGCAGGTCGATCAGCGGCTCCGCATTGATGTCTTCCGGCACCGCGAGATTGTAGGCGAGCGCGAGTTCGACCCGCCCGGCGAGCATCGCCGAAATCATCTCCTCCTGGTCGCCTTCGCGTAGCGTGACCGTAATCCGGGGATATTTCTGCGCGAAGCCGGCAAGCAGGCCCGGCATGAAACGGATGGCGAGCGTCAGGAAGCACCCGACGGTGATTTCGCCCTTCACGGCGTCGCCGAGTTCGATCGCGTTTTGCGCAAAATCCTGAGCCTGTTTCAGCAGAAGCCGCGCTTCATTCACGACCCGCTCGCCGACCGGCGTCAGCGTCACGCCCCGGGCGTGATGACGGATGAAGAGCGGCACGCCGATTTCGTTCTCAAGCTCCGCGATCGCGCTGGATATCGAGGGCTGCGACACATTGAGGCGCTTCGCGGCCGCCGTGACATGCCCGCTGTCGGCGGCCGCCACGACATAACGCAACTGGCGCAGGGACAAATTCATCGCACCCCGTCCCTCCATCAGGAATTCCGATGGAGATTGGAAGAATAAAATATTTTACCGATTTAGGTGCGCTGCGCAATCCTTGAGACTGATCAAGGCGGAGGCACGGCAATGATCCGGACGGGCGCGCAATACCGTGAGGGCCTCCGCGACGGGCGCGAAATCTGGATCGACGGCGAGCAGGTCAAGGATCCGACGCGGCATCCCGCCCTTAAACCGATCATCGATATCCGCGCACGCATGTACGACATGCAGCACGAGGACGCGCATGCTTCGACGCTGACCTATCTGGAAGACAACAACCGGCATTCGATTTTCAACCGGCTGCCCCGCGAGCAGCAGGACTGGAACGACAAGCGCGCCGCCTGCGACGCGGTGATGAACGAGATCAAGGGCGTCGTCACCCGCGTCGGCGACGAAACCGTCGGCGAGATGTGGTCGCTGTATGACGGCCGCGACGTTCTGAACGAGATCGACCCGCGCTTCGGCAACAACATCGCCAACCACATCCAGGCGGTGATCGAGAACGATCCCTTCCATGTGTCGGCCAATACCGATCCGAAGGGCGACCGCTCGAAAGCGCCGCAGGATCAGGACCCCGACATGATGGTGCATGTCGTTCGCGAGACCGATGCCGGCATCATCGTCCGCGGCGCGAAATACGAGACCGCATCCGGCTATGCCGACCAGGCCTTTCTGAAGCCCACCGTCGGCGCCTGGACCAACGAACAACTGTCCGATTACGCGGTCGGCGGCATCGTGAGAATGGGCGCGAAGGGCGTCAAGCACATCGCCCGCTCAGGGTTCGCCGGACGCGCCAGCGCGGCCGATTATCCGCTCGCCAACAAGTTCGACGAAGTCGACTTCCTCATGGTGCTCGACGACGTCCTCATCCCCTGGGAGGACGTGTTCTTCTATCGCTACACCAAGGCTGCCCAATATATCCGCGGCACGCTGCACCGCTATTCCGCGTTTCCCTACGTGCTGCGCATTCTTTACGTCGCCGACATGATGATCGGCGCGGCAATGTGGAACGCAAAGCAGACCGGCCTCGACAAGATGCAGGCGGTCCGAGAAAAGCTCGCCGACCTCGTCTGCTACCGCGAAGGCATCAACGCGCATCTCACAGCCGCTGTCGCCGCGGCGCAGAAAAGCCCCGGCGATCTTCTGATGCCGAACCAGCCGATGCTCTATGCCGGCCGCGTTTTCGCCTGCTCGAACCTGCCGCAGATGATGCATATCGCCCGCGAATTGTGCGGGGGCCAGATTTGCGTCACCCCGAACGAAGCGGCGTTCAAGGCGCCCGGCTCCGGCAACTGGCTCGAGAAATTCTACACCCTGAACGACAACTGGCATGCCGAGGATCGGCGCAAGCTGCTCGCTTTCGCGCGCGACCTTCTGAATTCGGATTACGCCGGCCACCGGCTGACCTTTATCCAGTTCGCGCAGGCGCCGCACTTCAACCATCTGGCCGCGGTCTACAATTCCTTCGACTTCTCGGGGCCGCTCGATTTCGTCAAACGTGCGGCGGACCTGTCCGATCGCGTCACCGGCGGCAAGGCATGATGTCCGTTTATGCGGCACAACCTGAAGAAATGAAACGACGCACCACATGGTGCGTCGTTTCTCTGACGCGAGGCGACGCTTTTTCGCAATCGCGCAATCCAGTCTTGTTCAAAGATCGCAAACTCGACCGTTTAATGGCAGCATGAAGGGGGCTTTGTCGTCGTGTCACATACCCGTATTCGAAAATTCAACACCCGCGACGCCTACCCCGAACAAAATCTAGACAACGATCTCTGCATGGCCGTTCGCGCCGGCGATACGGTCTATCTGCGCGGCCAGACCGCAATGAGCCTCGAGGGTGAGGTTGTCGGCATCGGCGACCCCGCGGCGCAGACCGAAAACGCCATGAAATGCGTGAAGATCCTGCTCGAAGAAGCAGGCGCCAGGCTCGAGGATATCGTCCGGATCACGATCTACATCACCGATCGGGCGTATCGGGAACCGGTCTATCGCGTGGTCGGCAAATGGCTCAAAGGCGTTTACCCCGTGTCGACCGGCCTCATCGTCGAAGGACTCGCCAAACCGGAATATCTGATGGAGATTGATGTCACTGCAGTCATTCCCGCCGACCGCGCTTAGGTCGAGCGGTTAGCGAACAACTGCCGCGCGCGTGTCGGGCGCGTCGACGGTGGAACTTGAAACCACAATGACAATGTCCGTGCCTTTGATCGAGGTCAGGGCGACACGGGTGAGGAAACTTGGATGGGCAAGGGATGGCGGAAAGCCGCCCTCCCCGATTTGCGTCTCCCGATGGCGCGCAACTTGCTTGCTCTCGGGTCGATCAACAGAGGGAGTCTGAGCATGAAACGAATATTTCTCGCATCAGCCGCAATCGCCGTGGCGCTTTGGACGCTGCCGGTCCACGCCGCCGAGAAGCTTGTCGTATCGACTTGGGGTGGAAGCTGGAAGGATCTCCTGGAGAAGACCGTCGCCAAGAAGTTCAAGGAACAGACCGGCGCTGATGTCGAATTCATCACCGGCGGCACGATCGACCGGCTCAACAAGGCGAAGCTCGCCAAGGGCAATCCCGAAAGCGACATCACGTTCACGACGTCGCATGTCGGCTGGCTCTATGCCAATGATGGCCTCTACGAACAGCTCGACATGAGCAAGATCCCGAACGCCAAATCGCTCGTCGAACAGGCCAAGATCAGTCCCTATCACATCGGCTCATGGGCCTATGTCTATTCGATCGGCTATCGGCCGGACATGGTGCCCGCCGGCATCACCTTCGAATCGTGGAATGACCTCTGGAATCCGGCTCTGAAAGGCAAGATCTCGGCTCCTGATTTCGATGCCAGCCATCTGGTCGTTGTGTCGGCGATGCTGTCCGGCGGCGATGCGGCAAGCTGGGAAAAAGGCAACAACAAGCTCAAGGCGCTGAAGCCAAACTTCAAGGCCTATTACGCCAACGACGCCGCCTCGCAGCAGCTCCTGCAGAATGGTGAAGCACCTGTCCAGGTGATGCTGTCGATGAACGCCTATCACATCGCGAGCCAGGGCGTTCCGGTGAAAGTCGCCATGCCCAAGGAAGGCGCCGTGCTCGGCATCGACACCGTCGCCATCATGAAGGGCACGAAGAACGCGGACCTCGCCTACAAGTTCGTGAACCTGATGCTCGATCCGGCGGTCCAGACTGAAGTGGCGACCATCAAGAAGGGCAGCCCCGTGGTCACCAACACCAAGCTTCCCGATGACGTCGCCAAGCTGCCCGGCGTGTTCACCACCCCTGATCAGTGGAACAAGGAAGCGCTGATCATCGACCACAAGCTCCGCGCCGAGAAGACCGGCGAATGGAGAAAGTGGTTCACCGAAAACGTCATCAACTGATGATTGTTGCCGGGCTCATCCCAGCGGTGAGCCCGGCTTCAGTTTCGCACTAGGCAATACGTTCTTGGATCAGTCTGGACCGGCGTCGGGGGGCGCGCAGACGCGACCCTTTCTGAAGCTGTTCACGGCGCCCGCCGTGATCGTTGCAGCTGTTTTCGCCATATCGATGCTGGCGATCCTGCAATTCAGCGTGCGGGCCCACATCCCCGGCTCGCTCGACGTCGGCGGCTTCACACTGGCGAATTTCGCCGCGATGGCGCGCCCGCTCTATGCCTGGGTCTTCATCGACACGGTCTGGCTTTGCCTCCTCACCGCGATCCTGAGCCTGATCTTCGGCTATCCATTGGCCTATGCGCTGGTGCGGTCGAAAAGCCTGTTCGTCAAATCTTTCATCCTGATCGTCACGGTCACGCCGCTCTTTCTCGGCGAAGTGGTGCGCACCTATTCCTGGACCGTGGTGCTCGGCAATAACGGCTTCATCAACTCGGTCCTGCGGCAAACCGGCATCATCGAGCAGCCGATCCAGCTCCTCTTCACGGTGACAGGGGTGACGATCGCGCTTGTTCACGTCTCGCTGCCGGTCGTCGTTGTCATGCTCGCAGCAGCGATTGCCCATATCGATCCGGCTTACGAAAAAGCCGCGGAAAGCCTTGGCGCCGGCCCGGTGCGGGTGTTTCTCACGGTGACGCTGCCGCTGTCCGGCCCCGGTATCGTGGCCGGAATGACCACCGCCTTCGCCTGGACATTCAGCGCCTTCGCCACGCCTCAGCTTGTCGGCGGCGGCAAGGTCAACATGGTTTCGAACCTCGTCTACACGCTGGGCTTTGCGAACTTCAATTTTCCGTTTGCCGCCGCTCTCTGCGTCGCAGGTCTCGCGCTGACATATGTCGCCATAGCTGCAATGCGGCTGACGCTCAGGCCTATCGAGAAGGTCGGAGTGCATTGATGGCGCAACCGGTGTCGCAACGCCTGCTCGGTCTGACCGGCAAGTTTCTGGTCGTTGCCGTGCTCGGCTTCATCATCCTGCCGGCCTTCGTGGTCACCATCGCGGCCTTCAACGACAAGGCGATCCTCGCCTTCCCGCCGAAGGAATTTTCGCTGCGCTGGTTCCAGAACGCGATCAACTACCGCGACTTCCGGCTGGGCTTCGAGAACGGTGTGATCGTCATGCTGGCGACGTCGATCATCGCATTGGTCGTCGGCTCCGCGTTTGCGTATGTGATCGACCGGTACAGGTTCCGTGGACGCAACGTCATCGAAGGGCTGCTGCTCGCACCGCTGGTCGTACCGCATTTCACGGTCGGCCTCGGCATGCTGATCTTCGCCGCCCAGATCGGAATGACGCGCACTTACACTGTTGTCATCGTGTGCCAGGTCATCCTCGTCCTGCCCTTCGTCCTGCGCAGCGTCTACATTTCGCTTCGCAATCTCGACCATCGGCTGGAGCTTGCCGCGGCGAGCCTCGGTGCGAAGCCCTGGCGCGTTCTTCTGACCGTGACATTGCCGCTTCTGACGCCCGGCCTTGTCAGCGGCTGGCTGTTTGCCGCCATCCTGTCCTTCAACGAATTCACCGCGGCGCTGTTTGTGACTGCGCAGCGCACGCAAACGCTACCGGTCGCCATGTACAATTACGTGCGCGAATATGCCGACCCGACGATGGCGGCGCTTTCGGTGATCTTTATTGTCGTGACAGCGACGCTGCTTGCGCTCGCCAATGCGTTTCTCGGTCTGGGGAAGGTACTGAATGTTGAGCAGGCCCGGTGATCGTCAGCCGACCGAGCAGGTCGCGGCCGAGGCAGCCGTTCGTCTCGACGGCGTCAGCAAGCGCTTCGGCCCGAGCGTCGCGCTGGATCAGGCCTGGCTGAAGGTGCGGCGTGGCGAGTTCATGACGCTGCTCGGGCCTTCCGGATGCGGCAAGACGACGTTGCTCAATCTGGTCGCCGGCTTCCTCGCACCGAACGAGGGCGAGATTTTCATCGACGGCGCACTCGTGACCGACGTGCCAGCCTTCGCGCGCCAGACCGGAATCGTGTTCCAGAATTATGCGCTGTTTCCGCACATGACCGTCGCCAACAACGTGGCTTACGGGCTGAAGGCGCGGGGCGTCCGGAAGGACGAAATCCGGCGCCGCGTCGCCGAAATTCTGGCGATGATGAAGCTGTCCGGATACGAGGAACGCAAGCCGCGCGAATTGTCGGGCGGGCAGCAGCAGCGCGTTGCGCTGGCGCGGGCCCTCGTGATCGAGCCGAAGGTGCTGCTCCTCGACGAACCATTCTCCGCGCTCGACAAGAATTTACGCGCTTCGATGCAGGTCGAGGTCAAGGAGATCCAGCGCCGGCTCGGCGTGACGACGATTTTCGTGACGCACGACCAGAGCGAGGCGCTGTCACTGTCCGATCGAATCGCGGTGATGTCGGCGGGCCGCATCTGTCAGATCGACACGCCGGAGGCGCTGTACCGGCGCCCTGCCGACCGGTTCGTCGCCTCCTTCATCGGAGAGGGATCGCTGTTGCATGCGACCATCGAGCAGATGGCGGGCGACAGCGCCATTGTATCGGTCGGCCGATCGAAGATCGCTGTCCCCGCGGCGCCGCTGTCCGGCCTCTCGACGGGTTCGCAGGTCGATCTGTTCGTGCGGCCCGAACATATGCAGGTCGGCGCGCCCGATACGGCGGCATTCGAGGGACAGGTGGCGGCCGCGATTTATCAGGGCGATCATGTCGATCTCTATGTCGATGCGCCGGAAGCTGCGAACGGGCGGCTCATGATGCGCCTTGCCGCCCGCGAGGCGGGCGGCCTCTCGCACGCGGGATCGAAGGTGGCCATCGCGATCCTCGGCGAGGATGCGGTGGCCTTTCCGCGGACGGCGTGAGGTGACCTTGCTAGAAGCTTGGAGCCGTGCCGGGGGCGCGCGCGCGCGACATGTAAGCCGCGCGCTGCGGCGCATACAGATCCCAGATGCGCCGCAACTCCGCGATCGGTTCGTCGTGCCAATCCACGCGCAGATCGACCACCGGCCAGTCATAGACATCTGCAACGTGAAGGCCGGCCGCATGCTCGTCGCCGGTCTCGCCGCCGGCCTCGAGCCCCGCTTCCAGCGCCCGCATCAGACGTTCCGCAAGGGGCTCACCTGCCGCAGCGACATAACCGGCGATCATGCGCGCAGGCACATCCGGCGAGGCCAACAGATTACCCAAGGCGACACAGGATGGCCCTTCGGCCATGGCTGCAAGCGGCAGCGCTTCGGCGCCCGAATGCATGGCGACCTGACCGTAGCGGTCGACCACGCTGATCTGACGGTATTCCGGCTGCGGCGTTCCCTGGAGCAGGAGCCGCAGCACCGCGCCGGCGCCGAGGCCCTGCCGCAGCAATCCAAGTCCGGTGGGGCCCAGGGCCGGATCGGTGATATTTTGCGTCGACACGCATCCCAGCGGACCAACCCATGCACATCGGCTCGCGACGCAAATCGAGGAGGAGGTGATGGCGATGCCGAAAGCTCCGCTCTTCTCGCATCGCGCGGCGATCGAATAGGTCATGACGCGTGATCCCGATTGTCCCGCATTCGTGATGGCACACAATGGCTTCTGAGCAAAGCACGACGGCCATCCTCGAACGTCTGATCGGATTTGCCAGCGTCAGCAGCGAATCCAATCTCGATATTGTCTCATGGATCGAGGATTATCTGTCGCAATACGGCGTCGCGTCTCGCCGGATACCGGACCGGAGCGGACGCAAGGCATCGCTTCTCGCCACCATCGGACCCGACGATCGGGCCGGCGTCGTATTGTCGGCGCATACCGATGTCGTGCCTGTTGCCGGGCAGAACTGGACGAGCGCCCCTTTCGCGGCGACGCGCAGCGCAGATCGTATCATCGGCCGTGGCGCGACCGACATGAAGGGCTTCATCGCCTCCGTCCTCGCGCATGTTCCCGACTTCAAGGCTGCCGCGACGGCGACGCCGGTCCATATCGCATTGTCCTACGACGAAGAGGTCGGCTGTCTCGGCGCGCCCGATCTCGTCGCCGAAATCGCCGGCCTGCGCGAAACGCCTCTCCTCTGCATCGTCGGCGAGCCGACCGGCCTTGGCATCGGCTACGCGCACAAGGGCAAGGTCGCGCGCCGTGTGGTCGTTACGGGCCGCGGCGGGCATTCGGCATTGCCGCATCGGGCCGCAAATGCGGTTTCGGCCGCGGCTCGCATCGCAGCCTTTCTCGACGAGCTTGCGCTGCGCACCGCGAGGGAGGGCCCGCACAACGCGGCCTTCGATCCGCCCTACACCACGATCCATGTCGGCTCGCTGCACGGCGGAAGCGCGTTGAATTTCGTGCCGGACCGCGCGGCGCTCGAGTTTGAAGTCAGATACACGCCCGGCGCCGATGCGGCCGCGCTGCTGGCACAGGTCGATGCCGCGATTGCGCGCGAACGCGACCGGTTGAAGGCGCAGGCGCCCGAGGCCGACATCACGGTCGAGGACATGGCCTCCTACCCCGCACTCATGACCGCGCCCGATAGTCCAGCCGTGCGTGCGGCGCAGCGGCTGGCCGGCCATGCCGGTCCGGCCATGACCGTCAGTTTCGGAACCGAAGCCGGCATCTATGCGCAGGCCGGCATTCCCACCGTTGTGTGCGGGCCCGGCGACATCGCACGCGCGCACAAGGCAGACGAATGGATCGCCGTAACCGAATTGACCGCCGCCGACACAATGATGCAACGGCTGGCATCGCAACTCGGCAAGCCCGCAAAGGTATGGATGAATGACGACAAACAGTGAGAAGCCGGCCACGCGCCCGTTCCTGAAGCTCACGCATGCCGGCGCGATGATCGCGTTGCAGGCCGCCATCGCCAAGGCCGAGGAGCTTGGCGTGCCGCAGAACATCACCATCGTCGACGACGGCGGCAACATGCTGGCCTATATCCGGATGGATGGCGCAAAGCTCCTGTCCGCCGAAACGTCCAAAAGCAAGGCGATCACAGCAGCCTCACACCGGCAGCCGACCTCGCGGCTCGACCCGTCGCTTGAAGTCAAGCTGGCGATCGCCGCGGGCGGCCGTCTCACCAATCTCGAAGGCGGGTTGCCGATCATTATCGATGGCGTCTGCGTCGGCGCTGTTGGCGTCGGCTCAGGCACCGGTGCGCAGGACGTGGAAGTCGCGCGCGCCGCGCTGAAGGGCCTCGGCGCCGAGGACCAGATGCCTTGATTGGACTTCGCTTCGTGCGACGCGAGCGACACCGCTCGCCGGGACCGGTCAGCGCTCCTGCTCGATGATCCCGGCGATGGCCTTGATGCGCCCGCGCGCGAATTGCGGCAAGCCGGCGCTGATCGAATCCCCGCTGTTGAACGAGCTGCGGCCCATGAGCAGCTGCGCGGGAACGAGATTGCGCAGGATCGGCGCGCTCAGGAAATCGCGCTGCTTGGTCAGCACGTCGCTTCGGATCGCCAGCGCGAGATAGACGGTGGCAATGCTTGCCCGCTTGTCCGTCGGGTGTTCCTGGATAACCGCGAGAATCTTGCCGGAATGGATCACCTGGTTGACCCAGAAGATGCTCTGCTCGAACACACCGGTCACCGGCGCGTCGAGGCCGGTGAGTTCATCGAAGCCGGCGAATTGCAGATCGCTCACGGCGCGCAGCCGGATCTCGCTTTGGAAATCAATGTAATCGGCGATCGGCTTCTTGGTCTCGTCGCGCAGCTTGTTGACCAGCAGAATTCCCGCGGGGATGCGCCCCTCGAAGCGGTAGCGCGACTGGAAGCATCCGGCCGCATCCTGGCACCACGCGCGAAGCGGCGCGCGATTCGAGGACGCGGGATCGGTATTGGGCACGGCTTCCGCCGCGGCAATCGTGCGGTGCTTGATCGCCGGGTCTAGCTTTTCGAGAAAAGCGAGGTTGGCGTAGCGGGACAGGTCCAGGGTGGCCGCGGGTTTGTTCAGACGGAAGCGGGCTTCCGCCACATACATCGCAAGCTTGATCCCGGACGGCTCCTTGAAGCCCGGAAACAATGACAGAAAGCGGTATTGCTGCGGATACCTGCGCACCCACTCGTCGAACGGAATGAGTTCGCTGGCGGCGTCGCTGGCCTTTTCGGAACGGTGCTCGACAAACACAATCGTGCGCTGCGCGAGCTTGTCCAGGGGAACGGACGCCAGCGATGGCGCCGGTTCGAGCTTGAAATCCTGGGCGCGCGCCTGACGCACATCGCCGAGAAAGGCGACGGCAAGGCCCGCGATGGCCACAAGAACGGCTCCGAGGCGTCTCATCCGTTACCGCTCAAAATGGCCGGCGTCCAAAGAAGTAGTCCGGATCGACGCGCCGCGGGGCGCGTCGATAATAATCGTCATCGGGGAATTGCTGGGACGGTGGCTGCACCCGTTGTTGCCCGTAATAGTAATAATAGTTCTGCTGCGGCTGGAAGAAGTCACGAAACCCGAAACGGTTGTCATACGGCGATCTCTGAACGCGGCTGCCATCCTCGTAGCCGTCACCCCCGCGGTAATAGTCGTAGCTGTCGCTGCGCGAGACAATCTTGTAGCGGGTGTCGGCGATGCCGCCGACCTTGTCGCGCCGCAGATATTCGACGGTGCCGGTCCGCTCGCCATGCTGGCTCACATCGCCGGTATAGGGATCGGCATTCACAGCCACGAGTTCGCGGGCGGCATCTTTCGATGGGCCAGTCAGAGCCACCTTCGGCGCATGCAGCTTCCACACCGCCTCGAGGATCGGCTCGAACATCGGCAAGGCGACCCGCGCTCCGGTCTGGCCGCCGCCAAGCGTGCGACGGCCTTCGGCGTTGTCGTAGCCGACCCAGAGGACGACTGTCACATCGTTGGTGAAGCCCGCGAACCAGGCGTCCAGCTCGCTATCCGTCGTTCCGGTCTTGCCCGCGGCGTAGGCGGAAAGGTGCCTGACCGAGCGCGCGGTGCCGCGCGCCAGCACGCCTTGCAGCATCGACCTGAGCTGAAAGAACGCCGCGCGATCCACCGAACCGATCCAGTCGACCGCATTATTGTCGGCCTTGTAGATCTGCCGGCCGTTCTGCTCGACCGCCTCGATGACATGCGGCCTTGGCCGTGCGCCTTCATTGGCGATCGCCGCATAGAATGCGGCAAGATCGATGGGGCGCAGCGGCTGCGCACCCAGAATGAAGGGATAGAACCGGTTGCATTCCTTGTAGAGCTTGGCTTCGACCGCGAGTTCGCAGACCTTGTCGAGGCCCTGTTCGGGGCTGCTTTCGATGCCATTCGCCATCAACTGCGCGGTCGCAAGGTTGCGCGAATCCTCAAGGGCACGGCGCAGCGTGACCGCGGCACCCGAGCCCCCGCGCGGCGCCCAGTAATCCTTCGCACGCGCCCGCGCCGTGCCGCCGATTGGCGGCAGCACGATCGGCGAATCCATCACCAGCGTGTTGGGCTGCAATCCGCTGCGCAGCGCAGCAAGGAAGGTCACCGGCTTCAGTGTCGAGCCAGGCTGGCGCACGGTCTGCACCGCCCGATTGAGCTGGCTTTGCGGATAGGAAAAGCCGCCCGCCATCGCGAGGATGCGGCCGGTCTTGTTTTCCATCACCAGCGCGGCGCCCTGCACGCTCGGCCGTACCCGCAATTCGGCGCGGGCCGCCTGCTTGCCTGCAGCCTCCCGCACCCGCACATAGATCACGTCGTTGACCTGCAGCTTCCGCCTGACCGCAGCGCTCCAGGGGTTGAGAGGAACGATGCGGCCATCCAGGAGACCGACATTGGTGACCTCGCCGCGCTTGGTGCGCCCGTTCTCGAGAACGACGGCGGCCTGCCAATGCACATCGTAGAGCGGCAGCCGTACCGCCTTCAGGGCTTCGAGCCAGGCCGGCTCCTTGCCCTCGCGCGCTTCGGGAATCGCCTTTAAGGCTTCGGAGATATTCGCTTCGGCACCCTGGAACTTGTAACGCCCCGTATTGAGTTCGTAGCGCGCGAGCGCCTCCTGCAAAATCGATTCGGTGGCGCGCTGAAGGTCGGGATTGATCGTCGAACGTACGACATAGGACGAACCGTCGAGCGCGCCGATGCCCGGGAGGGAGCGCGCCTCACGCGACACCTGATCGACGAAATGGAACCCGGTGTCCGGACGCAGCCGCTCATAGGCGACCAACTGCGGCAACTGCGCCTTCGCGTCGACCTGGTCGATCATGTCATCTTCGCGCATCCGGCCAAGGACATAGGCCATACGGGCGCGCGCGCGAGCTGCATTGCGATCCGGGCTGAAATAGCTCGGCCCTTTGGCGAGGCCGGCAATGAAGGCGGCTTCGACGGGCGAGAGCGCAGCGACCGACTTCCCGAAATAGCCGCGCGCCGCCATCTCGACACCCCAGGCGCCGCGGCCGAGATAGATCGAGTTCAGATAGAGTTCGAGAATTTCGGTCTTGCTGAGGGTGCGCTCGATCTGCGAGGCGACGATGATCTCGCGCAGCTTCCGCTCATAGGTCACGTCGTTGCCGACCAGCAGGGTCTTTGCAAGCTGCTGCGTGATGGTGGAACCACCCTGTGGCCGGCCGGGTTGGGCAAGATTGCCGACAAAGGCGCGCACGAGACCGCGTTCGTCGACGCCGCGATGCTGGAGAAAGCGCTTGTCCTCGGCGGCGATGAAGGCATTGCGCACGGTTTCCGGAATGTCGGAGATCGACACCCAGATGCGGCGGTTCTCCGGCGAATAGACCTCGGTGAAGGGCTGCCCCTTGATATCGAGGATCAGACTCATGCCCGGCAGCTTCATGCCCTTCAGCCGCGAGACGTCGGGCAGATCCTTGAGCGACTCGTTGTAGAAGGCGATCACCTCGCTGAGGTCGACGGGCGAGTTCTCGACGGCCTCGCCCTTGCAATACTGGCGGTAGACGGCGTGGAGGTCCCCGAAGGACAGGCCCTTCAGCGCCTTGATCTCTTCGCCGAGCGCGGCCTTGTCGTCCATTGCGGTGGAGATCAGGTCGTCCAGATTGATCTGCTCGATATCGAAGGACTTGCGCATGTGCAGGCAGCCTGCCTGCAGCAGCTGTTCCACTTCGATTTTGTCGGTGACTGCGTTGAATTCGGTCTTGATGGCCTCAGGCCGGGTCGTCGCCTGGCTGAACGCGAGTGCCGTGGCCAGGACCTTGACCAGTATGATGTTCATGAACCGCCGCTACCCGAATGCCGCCCCGGCTTCGCGTGACATGATACTAGCCGAAAGTTGGCCAAATATGGAGCGTAATTAAAATGATATCAGGGTTTTGATCACGGTTCGTAAAACTGCGGCGGCGGTCGCTCTGGATTCGGCAACGCCCCACGCGGCCGCTAGCCCTGCTTGCGGCGTGGCGTGAACGGCAGGACCGCGACCGGCGTCGGCGCCCGCGCCTGCTCGTGTGGCGGGACGAAATCGCCGTGTGCATTGATGACGCTATGCTGCGCGACGGCAACGGGGCGGACCGAACGAATCTCGGCGTAGTCCACGACAGAATAATCGCCGAACACATTCAGAATTTCGGCGAAACGCTCCCGACAAACCACCGTCTTTGCCGAGATCAGCCCGGTTTTCGTCTCGATCAGGGTGAATTCGCCCCTCTGACCATGGTCTGCGAGCGACCGCTTCACCCGGTCGGCGCGAACGGCGGCAATTGAGATAACGTTGCTCATAATCCTTAAACCCGAAATCCGAGTTCCTGTTCCAAGGCTTGAGCATTGGTCGGCGGCAGGCGAGGCAGGGTTCATCGGCCGCCGGGCAGGCGCATCGGCGCTGCGCCGGGGGCGTTAACCCGGCGTTAGCCTCAATAAGACATTAATTGCACGAATATCGTGCAGGTTGTGTCCGAAGCGGGTGGCTGACAAGCCGTCAGTTGCGTCAGGTGCCATCGTGCAAGCCATAGAACAAAAGCCGAGATCGCTGAAAAACGTTTCGGTCAACCTGCGCGGCCTGACCATCCTGATCGCCGATCCCGGCAACTTCATGCGCCGGGTGATCTACGGGATGCTGCGCGGCTTCGGCGCCAACCGCATCCTGGAGGCGGCGGACGCGGCCGACGTTCTGTCGGCCTTGATGCAGCAGAAGATCGACATCCTCATTCTCGATGCCAAGCTGCCGCCGCACAACGGGCTTGCCGTCACGCAGGCGATCCGGCGCAATACCGACAACGAGAACCGTACGCTCCCCATTCTGATCATGACCAGCGACGCCCAGCAATCCACGGTGAAAGAGGCGCGGGACGCCGGCGCCAACATGGTCGTGGCAAAACCGATGTCGCCGACGACGCTGTATGATCGTCTGGTCTGGATCGCCTTCGACCGTCGGCAATTCATCGACTGTCCGACCTATTTCGGTCCCGACCGCCGCTTCAAGATCGAAGGCTATCCGACCGGTGTCGGGCGCAGGGCCAGCGACAGGATCGAGGTCGCTGCCGCGACCGAGCCCAACCTCGAACAGGACGACATCGACAGCCTGTTCCAGGCCGCGCGCGCCGGGCAAAGCGAATGACCGCCAAAACGCCGCCGAACGTCCGGATCTTTTCGGTCAAGACGCGATTTCAGGAACTGGCACAACGCCCGGGCGGCGTGCCGCGCGAGCTTGCGATTCAGCAGGCCGAGAGCCAGATCGCCGACATCAAGCCGGAATTCATCGGGTGGGTCGATCACGAGCTGCAGCAGCTGACGCAGGCGCTGCGCAAGGCCACGGACCGGAATGTGGACAATGCCGCGCTCGACGAAATTCAGTTCCGGGCCCGCCAATTGCGCGACACCGGCACCACGATGGGATTCGTCCTCATCACATTCATTGCAGACAATCTCTGCCGTGTGATCGATACCGTGAAAAACGGTGCCCCCTATGACGGCGAGGTTGTCGACTGCCACGTCGACGCGCTGAACCTTGCGAGGCAGGACGCTTATCGCAGCCTTGGTCCGGATGATGTGCCGGAGATGACACGGGGCCTTCACCGGATGCTCGAACGCGCCAACCGCAGCATTCCCGGAAGAGCCGGTTAGAACTCGACATCCACCTCGACTTCGTGTTCCTTCAGATCACCCATGGGTTGGAATACCGTTCCGAGCCCGTTCTCCAGACGGCCCAGGAAGCGCTCCTTCAGATCCGACAGCGAAATCTCGTCAATGACGTCGCGGCCGAACGGCCCGCGAGCGTCTACTTTTGCACGCGGCGAGAGCGTGTGGGTCGATTCGGCGTAGCGGGCGAGCGCACCACTCAACGCCTCGAATTCCTGCTTGAGGCGATCGAAATTCTGCAACGTCACGATCAGCTCGCGATCCGGCTTGCCATCGCGCAGCACGAGGTTCGTCACGCGCGCAACGGTGTCTTCGAGCTCCCGTACATTGTCGAGAAACAGCGTCGCAAGAACGCCAAGGAGCGCTGCGACCTCCGATAAGGCATCGTCTGGCGCGGAAGCGGCCGCCTCTCCAGCATCCGACTCGACGATCTGACGCGGAGCAATCGCGCTCATTTACGACAGCTTTCCCATCACCTGTTCGATCTTCTGGCGCAGGACCTGCGGCGTGAAGGGTTTGATCAGGTAATTGTTGACGCCGGCCTGCGCGGCCTTGACCACGAGCTCGCGATCGCCCCGGCCGGTGAGAAGGATAAACGGCACACGGCGCACCACCGGATGCCCGCGAACGGCGCGCAGCAGGTCAAGGCCGTCCATCCCGTCCATGTAATAGTCGGACAGAATGAGATCGATCGGCTGCAACGAGGCAATCTCCATTGCCTTCTTGCCATTCTCGGCCTCATGAATCTGGCGGATACCGATCTGCTCCAGAATCAGCGAGGTCATTTTCCTGACGCTTTCCTGGTCGTCGACCACCAGGACCTTCAGTGCGACCGCGTTTGGCATGATCGTTTCTCCTCACTCAACTGGACGACACCGGGTCAGCCCCGCCCGAACCCGATGATCGTTACGCGACTTTCGCAAATCCATGACCGGTATGTATCGTGATGGCCGACGACGGCTCGCTCGCGAGATCCGCCAGCTTCTCCACGTCGAGAATTAGCGCCACGCTCCCGTTTCCAAGGATCGTGGCGGCCGCGACGCCCGGCACCGGCCCGTAGCTCTCCTCGATGCTTTTCACCACGACCTGCTGATGGCCGCACAATTCGTCAGCCACAAGCCCAAGCCGCGTTCCGTCGCCGGCGTCCGTGATAATCACCACGCATTCGCCCGACAGATCGGCGGCCGATCCGATGTCCAGGAGATCGCCGAGATACACGAGCGGTACGAGGTCGCCGCGCAATTGCAGCATGCCACGGGTGCCGACCAGGTTGTTGATGCTCGACCGCGGCGGCCGCAGGCATTCCACGATCATCGACATCGGCATGACGTAGGTTTCACGCCCGACCTTGATGACCATGCCGTCCATCACCGCCAGCGTCAGCGGCAGCGAGAACTGGATGACCGTGCCCTTGCCGCGAACGGATTGCAGCGACAGCCGCCCGCCGATTTCCTGGATGTTGGTCTTCACGACATCCATGCCGACCCCGCGGCCCGAAATGTCGGACACGACATCAGCGGTCGAGAAGCCAGGCATCATGATCAGATTGTTGATCTCGTCGTCGGTGAGCGCGGCGTCCGGGCTGATCAACCCCTTCTCACGGGCCTTCTGCAGCACCTTCTCGGTATTGATGCCGCCGCCATCGTCACTCACCTCGATCACGATGCGGCCACCGCGATGCTCGGCGGCAAGACGGATCGTGCCTTCTTCGGGCTTGCCGGCGGCGACACGCACGTGCGGCGCTTCGATGCCGTGGTCCACCGAATTGCGGATGATATGCGTCAGCGGATCGGTGAGACGCTCGATAATCGAGCGGTCGACCTCCGTCGTTTCACCGGACAATTCGAGCCGGACCTTCTTGCCGACCTTCGTCGCCGTTTCACGCACGAGGCGCGGCATTCGCTGGAAGACTGTGCCGACCGCCTGCGCGCGCATCGACATCAGCCCGTCCTTCAGTTCGCGGGTGTGATGGACCACCTCGTCGAGGATCTGCGACAGCCGGCTGCTGACACCTTCCGGCAGGTCCTGCACGATCTGGCCGAGCATGGCCTGCGCGATCACGAGCTCACCGACCATATTGACGACGCGGTCGATCTTCTCGAGTTCGATCCGCGTGGTGGTGGCCTGCGGTTTGACGGGCCGCGCCGCTGGCTTCTCCGAAGCCGCGACCGCAGCGGTTGGCGCAGGCGCCGGTGTCGGTGCCGTCTGCGGGGCGACTGGCGCGTCGGCATGAGCGATCGGATGTGGTGGCGGCGCGGACACCTCTACCGGCGGCGCAACGATGGCTGGCGCAACAGGTGGCGCAGTGTCGATGACCGGGAGCGGCGCGATCTCCTCCGCGGCCTCCGTGGTCTCCGTGATCGTGACCTCGCAATCACCGACAAAATCGAAGATGTCCTGGAGTTGTTCGCGCGTGCCGGCTGTTCGCAGCATCGCCGTCCAGCTCAGGTAGGGAATCTCCGGACGCATCGCCTTCAGATCCGGCAATCGCGCGGTATCGGCGGTGAGCACGAGGTCACCCAGTTGCCGCAGCTGACGCATCAGCAACAGCGGATCGCTGCCGTTCCGTAGCATGTCGGCGTTCGGCCGGAACTCGATCCTGAACGCGCGAACGCTGTCTTCTTCGGTGTAGGAATCCGCTTTGACAGGGGTGAAATCGATACCGTCGAACTCCGCCATCTCCTCATCGTCGGCGGTGTCGGCGCGCACCGGAACGAAGTCGAGGCCCTCGAACTCCGCAGGCGCTGCTTCGGTCTCCTCGGACTCCTGCCCAAGAAGACGCTCCAGCGCATGGCGCGTATCATCCCCGAACCCGGCCGGGATGGCATCGCCCGCCCGCGAAATCTGCACGAGGTCGGAGAGCACGTCACTCGCCGCAAGCAGCACGTCAACGACGTCGGTCGTTGCCGCAAGATCGCCGCGCCTGACAGCGTCGAGCGTGGTTTCGAAGACATGAGCGAAGCCGACCAGCGCTTCAAACCCGAAAATTCCGGCGCCGCCCTTCACCGAATGTACGGCCCGGAACACGGCATTGATCGTGTCGTCGGAGCCCTGACCTTCGCGCATATCGCTCAGGCCCTGCTCGATCAGTTGCATGCCTTCTGCGCATTCGTCGAAGAAGGTCTGCTTGAGTTGCTCGAAGCTCGCCATCGATTCGTTCCTCGCCTAGCAGGCCACCTTGCGCACCGTGGCGATCAACCGCTCCGGATCGAACGGTTTGACCAGCCATCCGGTGGCGCCGGCCTCGCGCGCGATGTTCTTCTTCTCGGCCTCGCTTTCGGTCGTCAGAACGAGGATCGGGGTGGTTTTGTGCTCAGGACGCGCGCGCAGCTGACGCACCACCTCGTATCCATCCATCCTCGGCATGTTGATGTCAGTAATGACGACGTCGACGTTTTCGCGCTCAAGAAGATCGACACCTTCCTTGCCGTCGACCGCCTGAATGACGTCGAAACCGGCATCGGCCAGCGTCAGCATCAGCATGTCGCGCATGGTCTTGGAATCGTCGATGGTCAGAATGCGGAGGTTGCTGGCCATCGATACGGACTCCTCGGTGAGGCTCGTCGCAGGATTGTTATCACTTGACGACGCCGAGGGAGCGCCGACCTCGGATGCCGCGTTCGGCATCGAAGACAAGGTACCGGACGGCGCTTCGGCGATTTCGAGCGCGGGGCTGGCCGGCACCGCTTGCAGACCCTGAGCCCAGTCGAGGCCGAGATCCGCAAAGGCGCTCATGAAGGCCTCCGAAGGCCGCTCGATCGAGACGGCCGTGTCCCGCTTCGCGGCCAGAATGATCTGGATGCACGGCAGCGTCAGCACCTCGACGTCCGAGGCGTCGATTTGCACACCGCCCTTGAATTGGGCTTCGCGCAGAATGTCTTCATGCAGGCCGATGGCGGCTGCGAGATCAAGCACCTTGGGCAGTTTCATGACCGGGCTCTCAATGCATTCGAATGAATTTTCGTCGTTCCCATTACGTCAGTATCAAACAGCGTGTGCCATCCGGGACGCCACGTTCGCTTCGAGTTTGCCTTCGCACGCGTCGAGGATCGCGTCGGCAACCTGGTTCAAGGAAAATTGCTGCATGACGGCCCCGCGCTCGAACGCGACATGCGGCATGCCGTAGATCAGCGACGAGGCTTCGTCCTGGCCAATCGTGAGCCCGCCGGCGTTGCGCAATTCCAGCAATCCGTCGGCGCCGTCCTTGCCCATGCCGGTCAGGATGACACCGACTGCCGATCGCCCGACCGCTCGTGCCATCGAGCTGAACAGCACATTGACCGAGGGGCGATGTCCAGTGACGGCCGGGCCGTCATCGAGCGTGCAACGATAACCGCTGCCACTCTTCACGACCTGGAGATGGTGAGAACCTGGCGCGATATAGACGTGTCCCTGCTCGATCACATCGCCTTCCGCAGCCTCCTTGACCGACATCGGGCATTCACGATCGAGACGTTGCGCGAAGGCCGTGGTGAATCGCGGCGGCATATGCTGCGTGATGACGATAGGAGGGCAATCCGCCGGAAGATTCATCAGCACCACCTTGAGCGCCTCGACCCCGCCTGTGGATGCACCGATCGCGACGATCTTGCCGTTCGCACGAACAGAGCGCGCGACTTTTCTGACAGGGGCCGGCGCTCTTGCGGCGCGAGCGGCAATGCGGGTGCGCGCGGCGGCCTTGACCTTGGCTTGCAGCTCACTGGCGAGGGCCGGCAGCGCATGAGCGGCGTCAGCCGATGGCTTGGCAATAAAATCCACCGCGCCGATCTCCAGCGCCTCGAGCGTGACGTCCGCGCCGGCCTGCGTCAAAGTCGAGATCATGATCACCGGCATGGGCCGCAGCGTCATGATCTTCCGCAGGAAGGTGATGCCGTCCATGTGCGGCATCTCGATATCGAGTGTCACGACGTCCGGATTGAGCGCCTTGATGCGCTCGCGCGCGACATAAGGATCGTCCGCGGTTCCCACGACCTCGATCTCCGGGTCCGCGGAAAGCACCGTCGTCAGCAATTGGCGGATCAAGGCCGAGTCGTCGACAACAAGAACCCTTACCGGTTTGCCCATGGCCTTGTCCTTCACTCGAAGAGTTCGATTTCACCCGCCGGAGCGCGGGTCGAAAGACGCTTTGCATGCTCGAGTTCATCGCGTGCGACGGCGCTCGACGCATCGCTCGCGAGGAGACGTCGGACGACGCGCCCGGTTGTCGGGGAATAGTGAATGCGCCGCGGAAACCGCCCACCCAGATCCTGTGCCACACAGCGCAAGCGCTCCGCTTCGAGATAGCGAAGCGCGAATTGCGCGTTGTTCGATCCGACGGCGATGTTGCTGTCAGTGACGTTACCGCCGCCGAACACCTTGATCTCGAGCGACTCACGAGCGCAGCCCATTTTCATCAGCTCGTTGATCAGCTTCTCCATCGCGAAATTGCCGAACCGGGCCGATTCCGAATCGCGCCCCCAGCCGCCGCTGCGTCCTTGCGGCAGCATGAAATGGTTCATGCCGCCGATGCCGAGGCGCGGATCGCGAATGCATGCGGCAACGCACGAGCCGAGCACCGTCACCAGGGTCTCGTCAGGCTTGTCGGTGACATAGAACTCGCCCGGAAAGATCTTGACCATCCAGGTTCCGGCCGAAGCATCGAAGAAGCGACGCGTGCCGGGCGAAACCACCTCAGCCTTCACGTGATCGAGGGCGCGGACCGCCGCCGCGAGGCTCATGGCTTCCTCCGGTAGGTGGTCCGGCCAACGAGTTGAAGCTCGGGATGCAACCCGTGGAAGGATTCGGAATGTCCGATGTAAAGGAAGCCGCCCGGCTTGATGGTCTGGATGAACCGATCGATCAGCGCCGACTTCGTCGCGTTGTCGAAATAGATCATCACGTTGCGGCAGAACACGGCGTCGAACCTCCCGCGGAACGGCCACGGCTCGATCAGATTGAGACGCCGGAAGACGATCAGCGAGCGAATGTCTTCGCTTGCCATGAGGTTGTCGGCATCGCGACCGCCGCTCGCCGACTTGAAATACTCGCGGTAGATGCGCGGCACGTTGTCGAATGCACTGACCGGATAGAGGCCGCGGGCCGCCCTTGCGAGCACATCGGTGTCGATGTCCGTCGCAAGGATCCGGATGTCATGGCGCGACCCGGCCGGAATTTCGCGCTTCAGCACACAGGCGATGGTGTAGGGCTCTTCCCCGGTCGAGCAGCCGGCGGACCACACGCGAAACCGCCCGTCGCCGCTGCGCGGACCGCTGACGAACGGGATCACGACATGATTGCGAAAATGATCGAAGTGATGGGATTCGCGGAAGAACTTGGTCAGGTTGGTCGAAATGGCATTGATGAAGCTTTCCAGCTCGGCTTCATTCTGCGCGAGGTAGCTTCGGTATTGCTTGAAGGCAGTCAATCCGAGCGCGCGCAACCGTCGCGACACGCGCGTATAGACAAGATTGCGCTTGCTGTCCGACAGCGCAATGCCTGCATGCTCCCGCGCGAGCTGAGCGAGACTGCGGAAATCGGCATCGGAGAACGCGAATTCGCGAACCGCTTCTGCGGTCGTCAGCCCGCTCGTCGCGCTCGCAGCAGACACTTCTTTTACGCGCGGTACAGCCATTGCCGCTAGCATTCTTGCCGGAGCTGTGCAGGCGTGCGCACCAGCGCGGCGTTACCGCGCGCGGCGCGAGAGGACGCGGCAGCTGTACCAGAGCGCGGGTGCGTCAGCATCGGAACCGCAGCTCAATTCGCCTGGGGCCGATCGGCATCGCTCACCGGAACCGAAAGAAGATTATGAAGGTCGATGAGCGCGATCATCGCGTTATCGACGGTCACCAGCCCGGACAGAAAGTCGATGCGTGACGCCTGGGCAATCTTCGGAACCGGCTGTACCGCGCTTGCGTCGAACGACACGATATCGAGAACGCGATCCGCCAGAAGTCCGACCTGCCGCGTCCCGACCTGCACGATGATGACGACATGAATTGGCGACGCCTCGGTCAGGCCCTGACCGAACCGGCATCGCAAATCGATGATGGGAACGATGGCGCCGCGCAGATTGAGGACGCCGCGCACCGACTCCGGCTGGCGCGGCAAATGCGTGATCTCCGACCAGCCCTTGATTTCGCGAACCGCCATGATGTCGACGCCATACTGGTCGTCATCGATCGCGAAACTGATGATCTGGCTTGGCGCCGAGGAGGCGCGCATTGCGGCAGTGGTCTGCCAGTCGCCTACGCCGGGAATGTCGGCCGCCGCCTCCGGCCGATGAGTACCAGGAGTCATTGCACGATTCCGCTCGCTGCCCTCTTTCTGAGGCCAAATCGACGTAGTCCGACGGGAGAGACCTGGGAGAGACGGAGCAACCGCGCAGGCTCAGAAAGACACCGCTTATTTCGATGCCAAAAATTGCAGGTAAACCTTTAGGAAAGGGTTAACTACGAGCGCGCGCTCAATTCGTCCGCGGCGCTTAAACGGCTCGAAAACCGCGCGCGCAGAAAGTCCACAAGGACATCGACGCGCGCCGGGCGCGGCCCGCCCGCGGGCATGACGAGATGCAATGCGATGTCCGGCAACGACCAGCCGTCGAGAAGCGTGACGAGCTGCCGCTTCTTCAGCGCGTCGCGCACCAGAAAGAGCGGTTGCACCGCAAGTCCATATCCGGCCAGCAACGTCGGCATCAGCGCGTCCGCGTTGTTGGCGCGCAACGGTCCGCTGATGCGCACCGCGACGTCGTCACCGGATTTGTTCGTAAAGCGCCAGACATCGGCCGCCGGCAAATACGCGTAACCAAGACAGACATGGGTCGCGAGCTCGCGGGGATGTCGCGGCGTGCCATGCGCCTTCAGATACGAGGGCGCTGCCACTACGACGCGGGGCACCGCGCAAAGCCGTCGCGCGAGGAGCGACGAGTCCGCGAGCGCTGCGATCCGCAACGCGATGTCGAAGCCTTCACCGATCAGGTCAACGGTCGCATCGCTGAGATGCAGGTCGACCGAGACCTCCGGATATCGCCGGAAAAAATCCGGCAGCGCCGGCGCCACCTCACGCAATCCGAATGACATCGGGGCGGCGAGCCGAACGAGCCCGCGCGGGACAGCCGACTGCGCGCGCGCTTCATTCTCGGCGGCCTCGGCCTCCGCCAGCATCCGCGACGCACGATCGAGCAGGCTGCGGCCGGCATCGGTCAGCGCCAGCCGGCGGGACGTACGGTTCAGCAGCCGGGTGCCGAGCCGGTTTTCGAGCCGGGCGATCGCCTTGGAGACGGTCGGCTTGGACAGCCCAAGCTCGTCCGATGCTGCTGAAAAGGAGCGCAGTTCGGCCACCTTGGCGAAGATCGCGAGCGCCTCGAGGTCGGGGAGCATTGGTAAAATTCGGGAACAATGGATTTCCTTAGTTTCTATTTATTTCACAAGAGCGGTCAATACCTTCGGGGGCGAAACAGCGTTGCCAATCACGGCGGCTGAGGAAGGAAGGCTCGCTATGACCGCCACCACCAAGCACGGCATCCACCATGTCACCGCGATCGCGGGACCGGCCCGGCGCAATCTCGACTTCTACACCCGCGTCCTCGGGCTGCGGCTCGTGAAGAAGACGGTGAATTTCGACGATCCGGGCACCTATCACTTCTATTTCGGAGACGAGGCCGGCTCACCCGGCACCATCCTCACCTTCTTCCCGTGGGAGCATGCGGCGCCCGGACGGCTTGGAATCGGCGAGACTCAGGAGACCGTGTTTCGCGTGCCGGAAGGCGCGATGGGCTACTGGACGCATCGCTTCGTCGAAAAGGGCGTCGCGTATGACGCGCTGGTGCGCCGCTTCGGCGAAGCCGTTCTGTCGTTCCGCGATCCGGACGGCACACGGCTCGCGCTGGTCGGCGTACCCGGCATCGAGAGCGAACCGGCCTGGACCGGCGAGGTGCCTGCGGAATTCGCGATCCGCGGCTTCCACAGCGTGAACCTCTTGCTGAAGGAAGCCGCGCCGACCGGTGCGATCCTGACCGACGTGCTCGGCTTCAGTGAAGTCGGACGCGAAGGTTCGCTGGTTCGCTTCAAGGCGGGCGACACCGCGATCGGTGGCATTGTCGACATCCATGAGGCCGGCGCTTTCCTGCCGGGCCGCATGGGCGCCGGCAGCGTCCACCACATTGCGTTCCGCGCCGCCGACGATGCCGAAGAGCTGACGATGGCAAGGAAGCTTGCGGAGAATCACGGTCTCCAAACGACCGAGCAGCGGGACCGCAATTATTTCCGCTCGGTCTACTTCCGCGAGCCCGGACATGTGCTGTTCGAGATCGCGACCGACATCCCCGGCTTTGCCATCGACGAGCCGGTGGCTTCGCTTGGCCAGTCGCTCAAGCTGCCGCCGGTTTATGAAAGCCGGCGCCGCGAGATCGAACAGGTCCTGCCCGAAGTCGCCTGACGATTACTGCTCCTCCCGCCACTGTGGCGGGAGGAGTTTTCATGCCGCAAACGAGGTCGATCATGACCACCGCCACACAGCTCTCCTTCACGCATCGCTTCGAGCCCGGCGCAGACCGCAACGCGCCGCCCCTTCTGTTGCTTCACGGTACCGGCGGCGACGAGAACGACCTGATCGCGCTCGGCCGCATGGTCGCCCCTGACGCGACTTTGCTGTCCCCGCGCGGCAAGGTCCTGGAAGGCGGCATGCCTCGCTTTTTCCGGCGACTCGCGGAAGGCGTTTTCGACGAAGACGACGTCAGGCGGCGTTCACACGAGCTTGCGGATTTCGTCGCAGAAGCGCGCGCGGCCTACGGCCTTTCCGCGCCGATCGCGCTCGGCTTTTCCAACGGCGCCAATATCGCGGCGGCGACGCTGTTGCTGCGGCCGGAGGCCTTCGCAGGCGCCGTGCTGATCCGCGCCATGGTGCCGCTCGCCGAAGCGCCTGCGGCAGATCTGTCCGCCAAGCCGGTGATGATCCTGTCCGGCTCCATGGACCCGATGGTCTCCGCTGACAACGCAGCTGGGCTCGCAGCACAGCTTCGCGCTGCGGGTGCGAATGTCCACCACCGGACGCTGCCGACAGGCCATGGCCTCTCGCAGGCGGACGTCACGCTGGCCCGCGATTTCATCAGGCGGGAAGCGCCCGCGATTGTCAGCCCGCCATAAGTCTCTATAACCTCCCGGTAACAAGAAATGTCATCGGGAGGGACTTTGATGATCCGGTTTGCCGCCGCCCTGATCGGGGCGATGTTCGCGTTCGATGCCGCAATCGCACAGGACTATCCGACACGGCCGATCCGCTTTCTTCAGGGCTTCGCGCCGGGCGGCAATGCGGACACGATTTCCCGGGTCCTCGCCGAGGAGATGTCGAAGACATTCAAGGCCGGTTTCATCAACGAGGCCAAGGTCGGCGCGGGCGGCAATCTCGCGTCCGATGCCGTGGCCAAGTCCGATCCGGACGGCTATTCGATCGTTCTCTTCACCACCGGCCACGTGATCTCTCCGGCTCTGAACAAGTCGCTGGGCTTCGATCCGGTCGAGGATTTCTCCTTCATTTCCACCGTGTCGGAATTTCCGTTCTTCATCGTGGTCGGCGCGGATTCGCGCTTCAAGACGATCGACGATCTCGTCAAGGCCGCGCGCGAAAAGCCGGGCACTCTGACGGTCGGAACGGCCGGTGTCGGCACCGGGCAGCATATGTGCTCGGAACTGTTCGCGGTGTCGCTGAAGAGCAAGTTCGTGCATGTGCCCTATCGGGGCGATGCGGGCGCCGTGACCGCATTGCTCGGCGGCAACGTGGATTTCATCATTGCGCCGGGAACGGCGATCTTCGGTCAGATCGAGGCGGGCAAATTCCGCGCCCTCGCGGTGTCCGGCAAGCAACGCTGGGCTTCGTTGCCGAATGTGCCGACCATTGCAGAGAGCGGCGCACCGGGTTTTGAAGTGCTCGCCTGGACCGGGGTCGCCACCACCAAGGGCGTCGCCAAGCCGATCGTCGACAAGCTGAATACGGAAGTGCGCCGCGCCATTGCGGTGCCGACTGTCTCCGACAAGCTGAAGGGTCTCGGCAGCGTGCCGGTGTCCAGCACGCCGGAAGAAGTCACCGAAAAGGTTCGCAGCCAGGTCAAGCTCTGGAAAGAGGTCGCGGAAAAGGCCGGACTGGAAAAACGCTAAGCGAAAGAAGGACAGATATCGAATGGTCAATCCCGGCTCGTCGACCGCGGAGCGTCTCTATTCATGGCAGACCGTCAAGATCGATTTCGATGACGGCATTGCCTGGGTGACGCTGAACCGGCCGGACAAGAAGAATGCGCTCAGCCCGACGCTCAACCGGGAAATGCTCCAGGTTCTCGACGCGCTCGAGGTCGACGACCGTTGCAAGGTCCTGGTGCTGACCGGCGCCGGCGAATCCTTCTCCTCCGGAATGGACCTGAAGGAATATTTCAAGGAGGTCGACAAGGCGACGCCGGTCGAGGTGATGCGGGTCCGGCGCGACTCGATGGCGTGGCAATGGCGTCGTCTTCAGACCTTTCCCAAGCCGACCATCGCGATGGTGAATGGCTGGTGCTTCGGCGGCGCGTTCACGCCGCTATGCTCCTGCGATCTGGCGATCTGCGCGGACGAAGCGACCTTCGGGCTGTCCGAGATCAACTGGGGCATCATTCCGGCCGGCAATGTGGCCAAGGCGTTTGCCGACAAGGTCAGCCCGGCCGACGCGATGTATTATGCCATGACCGGCGAGACCTTCGATGGCAAGAGAGCCAGCGCGATGCGCCTCGTCAATGAGAGCGTGCCGCGCGCGCAATTGCGCGAGCGGACCGCGGCTTTGGCGCGCAAGCTGATGGAGAAGAACCCGCACGTGCTCTGGGCGGTGAAGGACGCCACGCGCCGCCTTCGGTCGATGTCCTGGGACGAGGCGGAAGAATATCTCTACGCGAAGGCGCAGGCGACCTATTCGACCGATCCGGAACAGGGCCGCAAGAAAGGCATGGACCAGTTCCTCGAAGAGAAGTCCTACCGGCCGGGCCTGAAGAATTACCGGCGCGAGTGAGCGGCCGGGCGGCCTTCCTCAAAGGCGCGCATCAGGATCGCGCGAGGCGCGACACGACCTCGCGGTAGCGCTTCGCAATTTCCTCGCGCGCGTGATGGCGTCCGTCCGACACCACGCATTGTCCCGCGGCGATCACCGTGCGGATCAGGCCGCGTCCCGCCGAAAATACGAGGACGTCCAGCACCATGTCGCCGGACGCCCCCGCGAGATCGGGATGATCCGCATCCAAGACAACGATATCGGCGCGGTTGCCCGGCGCGAGTCCGCCCATCGGTTGCGCGAGCGCCTGCGCGCCGCCGGCAAGTGCGCGCGTGTAGAGCGAGCGCCCGGTCGATTCACCTTCGCTTGCGGTCATGACATTGCGCGCGCGGGCCTTCAGCCGTTGCGAATATTCAAGCTGCCGCAACTCAGCCGGCGCATCGATCTGAATGTTGGAATCGGTGCCGATCCCGAACCGGCCCTGCGCCGCGAGATAAGTCTCGCCGTTGAAGATGCCGTCGCCGAGACTGCCTTCAGTCAGCGGGCACAGGCCAGCGACGGCGCCGGATCGTGCAAGCCGCGCGGTCTCGTCATCGGTCATGTGCGTTGCGTGAATAAGGCACCAGCGCTGATCGATGCCCATTTCATCCAGAAGCCATTGCACCGGACGCGCGCCGAGCGCCGCCATGCAGTCATCGACTTCCTTGGTCTGCTCGGCCGCATGGATATGCACGGGACCCGTGGCAAAGATCGCCGCGGCCTCGCGCAATTGCTCCGCTGACACCGCGCGCAGCGAGTGCGGCGCGATGCCGATCACGGCGCCCGGAAGCTGTCCGACAATCTCCCGCGAGCGGCTCATCAAGGTCACGAAACGATCCGTGGCGTTGATGAAGCGGATCTGTCCGGGATTGGGCGCGGCGTTGCCGAAGCCGCCATAGGTGTAAAGACAAGGCAGCAGGGTCAGGCCGATCCCGGTCGCGCGGCTCGCCGCCGCAACGCGGGCGGCCATTTCACCGATGTCGGCATAAGGCCGGCCCTGCGGATCGTGGTGCAGATAATGGAATTCGCCGACCAATGTGAAGCCGGCTTCCAGCATCTCGGCATAGGCATAAGCCGCGATCGCCTCGACATCGTCCGGCGTCAGCCGCGACAGGAAGCGGTACATCACCTCGCGCCAGGTCCAGAAGCTGTCGCCGCCCGGCCCGCGCCGCTCCGCGAGACCCGCCATGCCCTTCTGAAACGCATGGCAATGCAGGTTCGGCAATCCGGGTATGGCGATCCCGGCCACCCGCTCGGCGCCGTCCGGCCCGCCCCCGGGCGTCACCCTGGCGATCAGGCCGTCATCCCCGATCTCGACGGTCACATCATCGGACCAGCCCGTCGGAAGAAGGGCTCTCTTGAATCGAAATGCGCGCAACCTGGCCTCGCTCGACATACGGTATTTGACCTCTATATCGTCATTCAGGGCTGCGTGCGAAGCGCCCGGCCTGGACCGGACCATACCGTTGGGACAGCGTATGCATTTCGATACCGTCTGGCGCGACGCCCGGATCGCGACGCTCTCGCCGCAGCGCGAGGGCCTCGGCGAGGTGACCGGCGCTGTCGCCGCCAGGGACGGCCGGATCGTTTTCGCGGGCCCGGAAGCCGATCTGCCGACCGGCTGGGATGCGGCGAGGACGGTCAAGCTCGACGGCCGCTGGATCACGCCCGGCCTGATCGACTGCCACACCCACCTCGTCTATGGCGGCGACCGGGCGCATGAATTCGAGCTGCGCCTGAAGGGCGCAAGCTACGAGGAGATCGCGCGCGCCGGCGGCGGGATCGTCTCGACTGTGAAGGCGACACGTGCGGCGAGCGAGGATCAACTCGTCGCGCAGGCGCTGAAGCGGCTCGACGCGCTGATCGCCGAAGGCGTGACCACCATCGAGATCAAGTCGGGCTACGGCCTCGATCTCGTCAGCGAAACCAAGATGCTGCGGGCGGCGCACCGGCTCGGCCGCGAACGCGATGTCGGCCTCACGACGACGTTCCTCGGCGCCCATGCCTTGCCGCCGGAAGCGCAGGACAAGGACACCTTCATCGCCAAGGTCTGCGCCATGATCCCTCAGATCAAACAGGCAGGCCTTGCCGATGCGGTTGACGCCTTCTGCGAGGGGATCGCCTTCTCGCCGGAACAGACCGCGCGCGTCTTCGATGCCGCGAAGGCGAACGGCCTGCCGGTGAAGCTGCATGCCGACCAGCTCTCCAATCTGCATGGCGCAGCACTCGCCGCGCGCTATGACGCGCTGTCGGCCGATCATCTCGAATATACCGACGAGACCGGCGTTGCCGCGATGGCGCAGGCCGGCACCGTCGCGGTGCTGCTGCCCGGCGCCTTTTACATGCTGCGCGAGAAGCAGCTTCCGCCGGTCGATGCGCTGCGCCGTCACAAGGTGCCGATTGCGATCGCGACAGACAGCAATCCGGGCACATCGCCGCTGACCTCGCTCCTTCTCACCATGAACATGGCGGCGACGCTGTTCCGCCTCACCGTGGAGGAATGCATCGCCGGAGTGACACGGGAGGCCGCGCGCGCGCTCGGCAAGTTGTCCGACATCGGCACCATCGAACCCGGCAAGGCCTGCGACCTTGCGATCTGGGACATCGAGCGCCCCGCCGAACTGGTGTACCGGCTCGGCTTCAATCCCTTGCAATCGCGCGTTCGGAACGGCCACTGAATGACCGAGATCACTTTCACCGGCGAAACGCTGCCGCTCGCAGCCTGGCGCGCACTTGCGCGGGGCGCCAGCCTTGCTCTCTCGCCGTCCGTCTTCTCGCGCGTCGATGAGGGCGCTGCGATTGTCGCTGCGATCGTGGGCAAGGGCGAGGCGGTTTACGGCGTCAATACCGGCTTCGGCAAACTCGCCCATGTGCGGATCGCCGATAAAGACCTCGAGACGCTGCAACGCAATCTCGTCCTCTCGCATGCCGCCGGCGTCGGCGATCTCGTGCCGTCCCGCATCGCACGCCTGATGATGGCGTTGAAGCTGGTCAGCCTCGGGCGCGGCGCTTCGGGCGTACGGCGCCAGACCTTGCAGCTCCTGCACGGCATGCTGGCCGGCAATGTGATCCCGGTGATCCCGGCGCAAGGTTCGGTCGGCGCGTCCGGCGATCTTGCGCCGCTCGCTCATCTCGCCGCAACCATGATCGGCGAAGGCGACGCCTTCTATGGCGGCGAGCGCATGCCTGCGGTCTATGCGCTCGGCCGTGCGGGTCTCGAACCGGTGACGCTCGGACCCAAGGAAGGGCTGGCGCTGCTCAACGGCACGCAATTCTCCACCGCGCACGCGCTTGCCGCCTTGTTCGACATCGAGCGCGTATTCCAGTCCGCGCTCGTCACGGGTGCGTTGTCGACCGATGCCGCCCGCGGTTCCGATACCCCGTTCGATCCGCGCATCCAGGCCTTGCGCGGCCATCGCGGTCAGATCGACGTTGCCGCCGCCTTGCGCGCCTTGATGGAGGGCAGCGGGATCCGCGCTTCGCATCGCACGATCGACGACCGGATTCAGGACCCGTATTGCCTGCGCTGCCAGCCGCAGGTGATGGGCGCCGCCCTCGACGTGATGCGACAGGCCGCGACGACCTTGGTCACCGAGGCCAACGGCGTCTCCGACAATCCGCTGGTAATGACCGATAGCCGCGACGTCATCTCCGGCGGAAATTTTCATGCCGAACCGGTGGCGTTCGCCGCCGACATGCTTGCGCTTGCGATCTGCGAAATCGGCTCGCTCGCCGAGCGACGCATTGCCATGCTGACCGATCCGGTCTTGTCCGGATTGCCCGCGTTCCTGACACCGCAGCCGGGGCTCAATTCCGGCTTCATGATCCCGCAGGTCACGGCGGCGGCGCTCGTTTCCGAGAACAAGCAGAAGGCGATGCCGGCCAGCGTCGATTCGATCCCGACCTCGGCCAATCAGGAGGATCACGTGTCGATGGCGGCGCATGGTGCGCGGCGGCTGATCGGCATGGCGCAGAACGCGGCGCATGTCGCAGGCATCGAGCTTCTCGCTGCCGCGCAGGGCTGCGAATTCCACACCCCGCTCGCCTCCAGTCCGGCGCTGGAACGCGCCCGCGCGCTGCTGCGCCGGCATGTCCCGAGGCTCGATCATGACCGCAAGATGGCGCCCGACATCGAGACCGCGACCGAACTCGTGATAACGGGCGCATTGATCGAGGCGGTCCGTCCGGTCACACTCCCTTCGCTCGACGATTGAAGGTTCAGCATGCTCAAACGCCTCGACAACGACCGCATCATCCGCGCACCGCGTGGTCCCGTCATGTCCTGCAAGAGCTGGCAGACCGAGGCGCCGCTGCGCATGCTGATGAACAATCTCGATCCCGACGTCGCCGAGAAGCCGCATGAACTCGTGGTCTATGGCGGCATCGGCCGCGCGGCACGCGACTGGGACAGCTACGACCGCATCGTGTCCTCGCTGAAGGCGCTGGAAGGCGACGAGACGCTGCTTGTGCAATCCGGCAAGCCCGTCGGCATCTTCCGCACGCATTCCGATGCGCCGCGCGTCTTGATCGCCAACTCCAACATCGTGCCGCATTGGGCCACGCTCGATTATTTCAACGAGCTCGATCGCAAGGGCCTGATGATGTACGGCCAGATGACCGCGGGCTCGTGGATCTATATCGGCTCGCAGGGCATCGTGCAGGGCACCTACGAGACCTTCGTCGAGGTCGGACGCCGGCACTATAACGGCGATCTCTCGGGCCGCTGGATTCTCACCGCGGGGCTCGGCGGCATGGGCGGCGCGCAGCCGCTCGCCGCCACCATGGCGGGCGCGTCGATGCTCGCGATCGAATGTCAGCCGTCGCGCATCGAAATGCGGCTGCGCACCGGCTATGTCGACTTGCAGGCGAAGGATCTCGACGAGGCGCTGACCATCATCGAGCGCGCCGGCAAGGACAGGAAGGCCGTGTCTGTCGCCGTGCTCGGCAATGCCGCGGAGATGTATCCGGAGCTGGTGCGGCGCGGCGTGAAGCCCGATGCCGTCACCGACCAGACGTCGGCGCATGATCCGATCAACGGCTATCTTCCGGCAGGCTGGACGCTCGCCGAGTGGGAGGAGAAGCGCGAGCGCGATCCGAAAGCGGTCGAGAAGGCGGCGAAGGAGAGCATGGCCGTGCATGTGCGCGCGATGCTGGACTTCCACAAACAGGGCATTCCGACGCTCGATTATGGCAACAACATCCGCCAGCGCGCTTTCGACATGGGCGTGAAGGATGCATTCGATTTTCCGGGCTTCGTGCCGGCTTACATCCGGCCCCTGTTCTGTCGCGGCGTCGGGCCGTTCCGCTGGGCGGCGCTTTCGGGCGATCCGGAGGATATCTATCGCACCGACGAGAAGGTGAAGGAGCTGATGCCGAACGACAGGCATCTGCATCACTGGCTCGACATGGCGCGCCAGCGCATCCATTTCCAGGGCCTGCCGGCGCGCATCTGCTGGGTCGGCTTGGGCGACCGCCATCGCATCGGCCTTGCCTTCAACGAGATGGTGGCGAAGGGCGAACTGAAGGCGCCGGTCGTGATCGGGCGCGATCATCTCGATTCCGGATCGGTCGCATCCCCCAATCGCGAGACCGAAGCGATGAAGGACGGCTCGGACGCGGTGTCGGACTGGCCGCTGCTCAATGCGCTGCTCAATTGCGCGAGCGGCGCGACCTGGGTGTCGATCCATCACGGCGGCGGCGTCGGCATCGGCTATTCGCAGCATGCCGGGATGGTCATCGTCTGCGACGGCACGCCGGAAGCCGGCAAGCGCATCGAGCGCGTGCTCTGGAACGATCCGGGCACCGGCGTCATGCGCCATGCGGATGCGGGTTACGAAGAGGCGGTCGACTGGGCAAAGAAGCAGGGACTGAAGCTGCCAAGCCTTGCGTGAGTCTCTTCCCTCTCCGGAGGGTGGCGAACCGCTTCCGCGGTGGGCCCGGTGAGGGTCATTTTTTGCACGCAGCGATCTGACCGCTACTTCTCCCTCCCCCCGCGAAGCGGTGGGGAGGGAGAAGAAGTGAAGCAGCCAACGCTCCGCCGGCCCTGTTGTTTGGCGGGCGCGGGCTCACCCGTAACGTGGGTCGCATTCCTGTTCCCTCGCAAGGTGCAAGGGCGCGCGGAACGCCGGGCTTTCAGCCAAGCCCATGGCCTCGTGTGGTGGATGAGTTTGACCACACGAGATTGTAGTCACCACGGACCGCCGATTGCGTCGGCGTTCCGCGCGCGGTGTTTGAGGCTTGCTCTGCGACAACCCCGGAGGAGCGACGCCCTGGCACGGGCGGCCAACTTCTTATCCTCCGCTGGTGAGCCCAGGCACTGGACCCGGATCATCGCAGCTTGGGCCTCCGCTGCGATGCTGCGTCCCAGCACCCACAACGGCCACCGCATCCCGCCCCGCGTCTCATGACGCTGATCAGACGTCCCTTGCTCGGGACGGGATATAGGAAAAAAATCATAGATAGCGAAAAATGTCAAGAGGCGTGTTTCTGTCTCGTGTCCCGGGCGCAGCGCAGCGTGAAACGGTGCGCTGCAGAACCGGGACCCACAAGAGGCACGTATCAATGGGTCCCGGCTCTGCGGTGCACCGCTTCGCTTACGCTACGCGCTGCACCGCGTCCGGGACACGAGGCCGCGGCGCATCGACGGTCCGTTTCTTCCGGCTGCGCTTTGCGAACTTCTCCACCCGCTCGTCCCCGCGCAGGCGGGGACCCAGCACAGCCATTTCCGCTTGCGACGAAGCTTTCTCGATTCCCGATTGCGCCGGAATAGTCGGAGCGTGTGGCTGCGTTGGAATCGAACCCAAACTTAATTTGCGATTTCGTCATAAAGATCGCGCCACTCCGGATTTATGGCTTCGATCTCCCGCAGCTTCCACATGCGTTTCCATTTCTTCATCTGCCGCTCGCGCTGGAATGCGGATTCGCGCGAGGCATGCTGCTCGTACCAAACCAGCATGGTCACGTTATACTGCTTGGTGAAACCGGGGCGCGCGCTTTCGCGATGCATCCACACGCGGCGGATGAGATCATCTGTCATCCCGATATAAAGGGTGCCATTGCGCCGGCTTGCGAGAATGTAGACGTTGGCCATGCGCGGCTCATCGGGTTTTGATCCGCAAGCCTAGCCACTCCACTCATGGTCGCGAAGGGGAGGTCCAAAGTCACACGCGAAGCACGATCCGTTGCTTTCTGGATTCCCGCTTTCGCGGGAATGAGCGGAGTATGTGGCGCGCGGTGGGCCTCTTCAGCCGCGCCTCCTCGCGGAGGCCGGGACCCGGCATCGCCATGAGGCTTTATGGCGGGTAGGTACCCGCCTGGCCCACTCGCGACGAAATCTGACATGACGTCGCGGACCGGCCAGTGTAGGCCTGAAAGCGCCAACGCGCCGGGACCGTCATGAGCCAAGACCGCCTGATCCAAAGCCGCCTGACAGACCACCTGACCCAGGATCGCCTGAACCAGGATCGCCTGCATTTCCTGTTCCTCAATGTCGGTCACTTCCTCGACCACATGTTCACGCTCATCTTCGCGACCGTGGCGGCGCTGGCGCTGACGCGTGAATGGGGCGTCGGCTATTCGGAGCTGCTCGCCTATGCGACGCCGGGCTTTCTCGCCTTCGGACTGTTCGCGCTGCCGGCCGGGTGGCTCGCCGACAAGTGGAGCCGCGAAGGCATGGTGGCGGTGTTCTTCGTCGGCATCGGCCTTGCCTCGGTCGTGACCGGTTTTGCGCAATCGCCGTTGCAGGTCGGCATCGGGCTGTTCGTGATCGGCGTGTTCGCCGCGATCTATCATCCGGTCGGTCTCGCCATCGTCACGCAGCGCTGGAAGAATACCGGGATGCGGCTCGCGGTGAACGGCGTCTGGGGCAATCTCGGCGTCGCGAGCGCGGCACTGATCACCGGCTATTTCATCGACCATGGCGGATGGCGTGCGGCCTTCATCGTTCCGGGCATCGTGTCGATGGCGCTCGGCGTCCTCTATGCCCTGCATCAATGGACGGCGATCGTGCATCGCGAGGCGCACAAAGCGGCCGCTTCTGTCGCGGTGGCGCCGATGACGGCCGATTACAAGGCGATGCTGATGCGCGTCTCGCTGATCGTGTTCACCACCACCGCGATTTCGAGCCTGATCTTCCAGGCGACCACATTCGCGCTGCCGAAGATTTTCGACGAACGCATCCATAACATGGCGAAGGAGCTGACCGCATGGCTCGCGGCTGGCGCGCCGGCCGCCGGCGGCGATGTCGCGACCACGATCGGCGCGCTGACCTTCACGGTCTTTGCGGTTGCCTCGCTCGCGCAGCTCGTGGTCGGCTCGCTGCTCGATCGCTTTGGGCCGCGCATCGTGTTCCTGACCGCGGCCGCGATCCAGGTCGTGTTCTTCACGATCATGCCAGGACTGACCGATGTGTGGGCGCTCGCG
>Ga0180222_1000949_pt1 | contig 35535 bp, 33 predicted proteins | sample eDN5th37CKraftOP_FD_151336 | JGI IMG/M metagenome (GOLD analysis project Ga0180222, IMG submission 151336) | Enriched Organic Plus compost microbial communities from Emeryville, California, USA - eDNA 5th pass 37_C Kraft OP (version 2) (version 2) ...
TCTGGCTCGCGAGGAGAGCGATGCGCTGGAAACGATTACTCATCGGGACAACTCGCTGGCGCGCGCGCGGCGCCGCCGATCGACGGGTGTAGCATGGAGCGCATCGTCCTCGTCTATACGACTTATCCGTCCATTGTCGAGGCGGAGAGGGCAGGCTGCGTGCTCGTGGAACGGCAGCTTGCAGCCTGCGTCAATATCCTGCCGGGCATGATTTCGCTCTATCGCTGGGAGGGTGCCGTTGAGCGCGGCGAGGAAACGGTGATGATTATCAAGACGCGCGCGAGCTTGGCTGAGGCGGTGCGGGCCGCGGTGAAGGACATGCATTCATATACGACGCCGGCAATCCTCGTCATTCCGGTCGAGAGCGTCGACAGTGACTATCTGGGGTGGTTAACGGCAGGAACAGAGCAGGCCTCGGGTTGACACGGTCTGCGAACGGCGCCGGAAGGTTTCCAGGGCCTAGTAGGCCCGTGTCCCTTCGATGACGCTCTTGAGTTCGGTGTATTCGCGGCAATCCGTCCCGCAGATGGCCTCGACCTTCGCAAGGAAGTCCTGCGCCTTGAGTAGATTGCCTTGCTCGGCGTGCCACATGCCGTAGTAGGACCAGGTGCGTGCGTGCCGCGGGTCGGCATCGAGCGCGCGCTCGTACCACTCCTTCGAGTCGTCGTAGCGCCCGAGCTTGCGGCTGGCATATCCGATCATGTTGGCGACATCCGGATGGTCGTCATGTTCGAGCGTACGCAGCTTGGCGATGCCGGCGGAGTAATCGTGGTCGGTGTAGATGAGATCATACGCGACGCGAAAGCCCTTCTGGAAATCGAGCTCCGACCTCTGCTGTTTCTTTGTCTGCTTCTTCTGCTTCTTCTGTTGCGTGGGGTTCGTCGTTGTCTTGGTCTCGTCCTGCGCGGGCGGCGCCGCTGTCGTGCTGGGCAGGGTCGGATTGGTTTCGGGGCCGACCGCTTGCGCGGTTCCGCCGAGGAAAAGTCCGAGCAAGGCTGCGAGCGCGCATTTGATCGGACGCGGGCGCATGACGGTCTCCTGTCGTGTTCCTCATGGCGGCGACGGAACGATAGAACGGAATCGTTGCGAAATGTCGCAATCGGTGCGGGGTCGAGAAAATGTGATCGTTGCGCGCGGGACGGCGCCATCATCGCACCGCCCGCCACGGGCTCGCCAGCGCGGCCTCATACTCGCCGCAGCATCGCCGCGCATCCGGCGTGAAATTGAACAGCCGACGACGGATCAGCCACGACATGTTCAGTCAGGTGAAGGGCTCCTGTCATTGGGCTTCAGTGGACATTCAGCGTCGTCTTCCTAGCTTTCCTGCAGGATCGGACACCCCGATCATCACGCGGATTCTCGGTGAATCCGCGTCAAAGTCAGGAGAGAACTGATGTTCAAACATGTCGGCGCGGCGCTGATCGCCGCCACCATGATCGCCGCCCCTGCTTTCGCGCAGACCAACCAGCCGCCCATCGCCACCAAGACAAATCCGATGGCCGGCGCGCCGGCGCTCGGCGGTCAGGCTGCAGGAAGCCAGAAGCCCGGAATGGCCAAGAGCGCGAAGCACACCACGAAAAAGAAGACTGCCAAGCACGCCAGCAAGTCGTCCGGCAAGACGTCCGGGCAGGCCATGGGGAAGTAAGTCGGCATCGCTAGCTTCGCCGCCCCTTTGGGAGAGGCCAGCAGAGGAGGCCGGCCCGTGGGCCGGCCTTTCTGTTCTCGGACCGCACCTCGCGCGGCGACGTCTTGACTCCGACACGGGAGCCAAGGAAAGATTTCCCTGTGCTGGTTCCCCGAGCGATCGGGGAGGCAAGAGGGAACACGGAAGACGGCGTACAACGTTGATCCGTGGCTGCCCCCGCAACTGTGAGCGGCGAGTGTGCGCCCGTCGTCGGCCACTGGGAAACCGGGAAGGCCGGGCGCAGATCAAGACCCGCGAGCCAGGAGACCTGCCAGCGCAGTCACCCAACCGGTGGGCGGGGCGTCCACACGGAGCGGCTGTTCGCAGCGGTGACATAAACCGATGCGAAGGCCGCGCGGTTTCTTCCGCGACCTTCCGCACGAAGCGGCAGCGCTCCGGCGCGGCCCGTGGCACCGCTCGCGAGCGTCGAGCGGGTGTGCCTTCGCGTGCGTCCTTCGCGTCACTGTCACGGCATCGCCTTGTTGCGATGCACGAGCGAAGGGGCGCGTCTATGGACGGGGGATCATGTGCGCGGGTGCTGGACGGCAGAGGCCGCACAGCCTGCATTTTTCTGTTGTCGCTGATGACGGTGGGCGGGTCGGCGCCCGCTCTTGCGCAGGGGAGCGCGGTGCAGGTGCTGCCGCAAATCCTTGTCACCAGTCCGACGTTGCTGCCGACGCCCGCCGCGCAGACGGGCAGTTCGGTGACGGTGATCACCGGCGCCGAGATTCAGCGTGACCAGCGTCGCACCATATTTGAGGTGCTCAATGCGGTGCCTGGCCTCAATGCGGTGCAGACCGGGGGCCCGGGCGGGCTCACCTCGGTGTTCATTCGCGGCACCAACTCCAGCCACGTGAAGGTGCTGATCGACGGCATCGACGTCAGCGATCCGAGTTCGGCCAACCGCATCTTCGACTTCGCACACCTGCCGACGGACGACATCGAGCGGGTCGAGGTGCTGCGCGGACCGCAGAGCGGGCTCTACGGCGCGGATGCGATCGGCGGCGTGATCTCGATCACCACGAAGAAAGGCGAGGGGCCGCCGAAGGCGCACGTCATGGCCGAAGGCGGGTCGTTCGAGACGTTCAATCAGGCCACCGGAGTACGCGGGGCCACCGACAGATTCAATTACGCGTTCAATGTGGCGCGCGTGCACACGGGCAACGTGCGTGTGACGCCGGAGCGCTTCCTGCTGCCGGGCCAGGCCGCGATCGGCAACTACTACGACAATACGACGGCCTCCACCAAGCTCGGTGCCGACGTGTCCGACAACCTCTCGCTCAACTTCGTGGCTCGCTACACCGATGCGACGGTGCGCTTTACAGGTACCGACTTCCCTCCGCCGCTGTTCGCGGGCGTGGCGTCAGCGGCTCAGACCGAGCAGCAGAACCATCAGTTCTTCACGCGCGGCGAGGCCGTGTGGACGCTTCTGGACGGGCGCTTCGTCAACCGCTTCGGCGCTGCCCATTCCAACTTGTGGACCTGGAACGGGCCGCCCGACCTTGTGCCGACCACGACCAAGGGCGAGCGCGACAAGTACGATTGGCGCGGCGACATCATCATGGCGCCGGGCCAGGTGCTGGTGCTTGGCCTCGAGCACGACGTCGAGAGCATCAACACCGGCGTGCTCGCGCGCGAGGTCGGAAATCGGGGCGCTTTCGCCGAGATCCAGTCGGAGGTGGCGAAGCGGTTCTTCTTCGTGGCCAACCTGCGCAACGACAACAATGACCAGTTCGGCAACCATGCAACCTGGCGCACGACAGCGGCGTTCCTCGTCCCCGGCACGGAGACCAAGCTGAAGGCGAGCTACGGCACCGGGTTCAAGGCGCCCTCGCTCTCGCAGCTCTATCAGGATTTCCCGCCGTTCTTCTTTGCCAATCCCAACCTGCGTCCCGAGCGGGCGAGGGGCTACGACGCCGGATTCGAGCAGCCGCTGTTGGGAAACCGCGTGCGCTTCGGATCGACCTACTTCCGCAACGACGTCGACGACCTGATCAACTGCAACACCTTCTGCACCACGTTGATCAACGTCGACCGCGCGGTCATGCATGGAGTGGAGAGCTTCATCACCTGGCGCGTCACTCACGAACTGCAGCTGCGGGGCGACTATAGCTATACCATTGCGCGCAATGCGCTGACCCAGGTGCCGCTGCAACGCCGCCCAAAGGACAAGTACAGCGTGCAGCTCGTCTGGCAGCGCGATGCGCTGACCCTGAGCTCGACGTTGATCTGGGTAGGGTCTCGTGTCGATGTCGACCGGGCCGGCCTCGATCCGAGGCCGGTCTCGCCGAGCTACATGACTGTCAACCTCGCGGCGAACTACGCGCTGTCGCCGCAGGCGACGCTGTTCGCCCGCGCCGACAATCTGTTCGATGCGCGCTATGAGGATCCGCTGGGCTATCTGCGGCCAGGGCTGGGGGTGTTCGCAGGCCTGCGCCTCACGAATTGACGTCGGAACTTGTTCCGTCGAGCATCAATTGATCCACGGGCATGGAGATATGAGATACGATGGGCAGGCACGAGCGCAGGCACGACGAGCGCGTCAACGGCCGCGGGCCTCGGATTTTGTCACCGATCCTGCTGATAGCCCTGATGGGTCGTATTCTGCTTGCTGTTGCCGGTCCGCCCCTGCTGGTCGGGATCGTTCGGCGCCGAGCGCTTGATGTCGTCGTTGGTCACTTGCGGCGGCGCGGAGCCGGGTCCTTTCGGGCTGCGGTTGTCGGGCGGTACGAGCGGTGTCTTGGTCATCGCGGTTCTCCCTTCGCAGGTCAATCCGCGCGGCCGCGTCGCGTTCCTTCCAGCGTCAAGGCTGAGGCCGCCACATGGCGGGCGCCAGATCGTACCCGTTCGCGGTCCGGACGATCGTGCCGAGCGCCGGGAACGGAAAATGATAGCCGTGCACCAGCATGCGATCGGCCGCGGCTCGGTCGAGCAGCGCCATGCGAGTGGCGGCCGCGAGCGGCCCGTCGATGTCGATGATCGCCTGCCACTGCGGATTGCGTACGAAGAGGTAGGGATTGTTGCTCGTGTCGCCCAGCACCAGCAGCGACTGATTGCCCGAGGTAACGGCGAACACGGTATGTCCGGGCGTGTGGCCATGGGCCGCGATCGAGGTGATGCCGGGGACGAGTTCGCGTCCCGGCGAGAAGCGCGTGACCCGATCCGCGAGATCGCGGAAGATCCGTCGGGCGTTGAGGAACTGCGGCCGGGCCGTGTCCGAGGCCCCGCTCAGGTTGGCATCATCCATCCAGTAGTCCCATTCCGGCGCGGCGACGAAGATCTCGGCGTTGGGAAACGTGAGCGCGTTGTCCTTCGTCTTGAGGCCATTGATGTGGTCTGGATGGCAATGCGAGATCAGGATGGCGTCGATATCGGCCGGATCCATTCCGGATGCCGCGAGGTTTTCAGCCCAGGTGCCGGATTGCGGTGCGAAGCTCGCGAATTGCCCACCGGTGCCGGTGTCGATCAGGACGAGCCTGCGGCCGGTGTTGACCGCAAGTGGTGTGAAGGGGACGGGGAGGCGGTCCGGCGGCTGGAATGCGGCTGTCAGCGCCTGCTGCACGTCCCTGTAATCGGCGTTGCGTACGAAGTCGGCGCCGATCGGGCGTAACCACACGCCGTCATGCACGGCCGTAACCTCGTGATCGCCGATGCGCACGCGATAGAAGCCGGGGGCTTGCCGGTGCACCGGCGGTGCCGCTGCGTGCGCGGGCGCGAATGGGCAGGCTGCGACAACGGCGGCGGCGGTGAGGACGGTGCGGCGGCTCGTTTCGCTCATCGCTGTCCTCAGTTTGACCAATCAATCCCGGACGGACGACGGTGTGTCGCGCCGCCCAGCGGACAGGCGCAACGGCGAGTCGGGCATGGTGCGCGCGATCGCGAGCGCTATGGCGAGATTGGCGGCGCCGATAAACAGCATGAGCTGCGGCGGCGTTGCGCCTGCCTTCTGCAGCAGCGCGATGGCGATGCCGGCCGCCGTCATGAAGGCGGCGTTGAGCACGTTGACGGCCGCAATCACCCGTGCGCGCCGGTCGGCCCCGGCCCAGGCCTGCACGGCGGAGAACGCCGGAACGATGAACAGCCCGCCGGCCACGGCGAGACCGGCGAGGTCCACGGCCATTCGCACACCCCGGCCCGTCGTGAGCGCCTCGGCGATGCCGAGCGTCGCCGGACGCGCAGGCGCCCCGAGTGTGCTCCAGCCGACGTCGAGAGCGAATACGCCCAGCAGCACGGCGCCGGCCAGCGTCGGCGTCAGCACGATGCGCCCGGCGGCGATATAAGAGGCGAGGGCCGATCCGGCCGCCACGGCCACGGAGAAGATGGCGAGATAGAGCGTGACGACCTCTTCGGTGCCGCCGACGACGTTCTTCACCAGCGGTGGCAGCAGCGCGAGAGCCACCGAGCCCACCAGCCAGAACCAGCTCACCACGAGTGCGCCCCACCACAATCTCGGGTTCGCGCGCAGCGCGCTCAACAATCCGAAAGTCGAGGTGAAGATGTTGGCGGTGATCGTCAGGTTGGGCGCCGCACTTCCCGTGCGTGGAATGAACAGGGCGGAGATCCAGCACAGCAGCGCGAACACGATCATCAGTGTGGCAAACCCGGCCGGGTCGCCTCCGCCGCGCGCGGCGAGCCCGCCGACGATGGTGCCCAGCAGGATGGCCACGAAGGTCGCCCCTTCGACCAGTGCGTTGCCCGCGGGAAGTTCGGTGCGCGCGAGATGATCGGGGAGGATGCCGTACTTGATCGGGCCGAACAGGGCCGCGATCACGCCGAACCCGAAGAGCGCGGCAAACAAGGTCTCGACCGAATGCGACCAGAACCCGGCGATGGCAACAACCGCGACGCCGATCTCCACGAACTTCAGGCGTTGCGCGACGACGGCCTTATCGAAGCGGTCGGCGATCTCGCCGCCCAGCGCCGACAGGACGAAGAAGGGGAAGATGAACACCGCGCCGGCCAATGCAATCAGGGCCTCGGAGTTGGCGCTCGCCAGCTTGAACAGGATCAGGAAGACCAGCGAGCTGCGCAGGAAGTTGTCGTTGAAGGCGCTGAAGAATTGGCACCAGAACAACGGCGCGAACCGTCTCGAGCGCAGCAGTTCGAAGAACATCCCTCACTCCCGGCGCGCCGTGCGCCATCCTAGACAATGAAAGGTTGCAAGTCGCTTGAGTTCGCCCTGTGCTTGACGGATAGTTCCTGCTGCATAGACAAAACATGAGCTGGAGGGAATCGCCATGGCCAAGCGGCTCGCCGCTGTGATGTTGGTTGCGGTGATCTCGGCCTTGGCGGGGAGCTCCGCGGCAGCGCAGCAGTACCCCACCCGTCCCGTCACGCTGATCGTGCCGTTCCCGGCCGGCAGCACCACCGACCTCGTCGGGCGCATCCTTGCCGACCGGCTCGGTGAGGCGCTCGGCCAACGCGTGGTCATCGACAATCGCGGCGGCGCTGGCGGCATGGTCGGCAGCGAAGCCGCAGCGCGGTCCGCGCCCGATGGCTACACGCTGCTGATGGGAACCATCGGCACGCACTCGATCAATCCGTACGTCTATCCCAAGGTGGCCTACGATCCGATCGCGGACTTTTCGCCGATCATCCAGTTCGGGACGGCCCCCAACGTGCTGGTGGTGCATCCCTCGCTGCCGGTAAAGACCGTCAAGGACCTGATCGAATATGTCCGCGCGCGGCCGGGGCAGACGAACTACGCCTCCTCGGGCAACGGCACGTCGAACCATCTGTCAGGCGCGATGTTCGCCGCGCGCGAGGGCCTGAAGGCGTCACACGTGCCGTATCGCGGCGGCGCTCAGGCGATCACGGACCTGCTGCGCGGCGAGGTCCAGTTCATGTTCTACCATTACCTGCCGCTGCTGCCGCACATCGCGGAGGGCAAGTTGCGCCCGCTCGCCGTCACGAGTACCGAGCGGATTGCAGCGTTGCCCGATGTGCCGACCATGGCGCAGGCAGGAATGTCCGATTTCGAGGTGTCGGCGTGGTTCGGGGTTTATGGACCGGCCGGAATGTCCGACGAACTGGTCCAACGGCTGAACACGGCGATTGCCCGCATTCTCGAATCGCCGGCCACCCGGAAAAGCCTGATCGAGCAGGGCATCGATCCCGTGCACGGATCATCGAAAGACCTGTTGACGCTGACCAGGTCAGAGATGGCCCGCTGGCGGAAAGCGGTCGAGCTGGCCGGAGCCCGCCTGCAGCAGTAACGGCGCGAGAACGTCCTCGCCGATGGGGCCGGGCCGCCGCTATCGTGCGGCGTCCGCGCCAGCCCGCCTTATGCCACTTGCAGGCGCGGCGGCTCCGGACACGAGACGGAGACGCACGTCATGAATTGGTGGCCGCAGCGGTCGCACGACCACCAATTACGGATGTGGTCGTCGTGGACATGCACCGACACGGTGGCGGCGAACAGCTCGTCCTTGCAGACGGGGCAGATCGGACGCACACCGGCACGCGCAAACGGAGCGGGCGCGCGAACAGCAGCAAGAGCAGTCATCGCATTCTCCTCCGGCATCGTGATTGTGCGAAGCACTACGGCCCACCCGAGTTGCTCATCAACCGCAGTCAGTAGTGAAGCTTCGTGCGGCGACAACAAGGCGTGTCGATGAAGCTTTTGTAAAATCGCCGTGCATTTTGGTGGCAGATGCATGTGAGATCGCGCAGGTTTGCGCGAGCAATCCGCGAGCAAGTTTTACGCACTTGCGTCAACGTCACAGTGCCATTGAGGAAATTGTCGTCACCGTCTGAGAATTGCCGCGGCGCAACCGTCTGCCCGGACGTCGCAAGCGGCGGCGCTGCGGTTGTTGCGCACTGCATCAACACACTTTGTTGATGCGAGCGGTAGAAGGCGGGTGGCGGGTGGTGGTGCCGGGTGCAGGATTTGAACCCGCGACCAACGGTTTACAAAACCGCTGCTCTACCACTGAGCTAACCCGGCAGGTCTTCTCGATCAAACGCGCCGCGGGCACGACGGCCAGCGTGGGAGTGAGGCAAGGCCTATAGCATAGAACCGCAATCGATTCACAAGGTCGTCTTGGCTCGGATTCCATTGCCGCGCACGGCTGCTTGCGCCTCGTCCGCCAGCCGGCCGCGCAGGAAATCGCCGATGCGCCTGATCGCGCGACCTGCCTCGGGCACGAACGGCGCGAGCAGATGCCACACGTGCGGCATGCGCGGCCACACCTCGAGCGTCACCTCGCAGCCCGCGGCTTGCAGGCGGTCGGCCATGCGCACCGCATCGTCACGCAGGATCTCGTCGCTGCCGACGTGGATGAGGCTTGGCGGCAGTCCGGCCGGATCGCCGTAGACGGGCGAGGCGTAGGGCATGCGCGGGTCGGCGCCGCCGAGGTAGAACCGTGCGAGCCCGGGCACCTGCGCTGCGCAGAGCATGGGATCCGCCCTTGCATTTCGCTGCAGGGACGGACTCGCTAATGCGAGATCCGTCCACGGCGACAATGCCACCGCTGCCGCGGGGAGGAGGATGCCTTCGTCGCGCAGTTTCAGCAGATGCGCGAACACGAGCCCGCCGCCGGCGGAATCGCCCATCACCGCGATCTGCGGCGGATGGATTCCCCGCCGCGTCAGCCAGCGATAGGCGGTGACCGCATCCTCGACCGCGGCCGGGAACGGATGCTCCGGCGCCAGGCGATATTCCGGCACCCATACGCAAGCTTGCGCCGCCGAGGCGATGCGCCATGTAAAGTGGCGATAGTGCGCGGGCCCGCCCGAGACGTAGGCGCCTCCGTGCAGATAGAGGACATGCCTCGTGTCCCGCGTCGCGGGCGTGGCGATGCGGTGAATGCGCACGCCGTCCGCATCGAGATGCGCGACCTGCGTGCCCGCCGGCGGCTGCGGGATCAGCGCCACCATGCCGGCGAGTTCGCGCCGCCAGCTCTCCAGGGTCTGGCCACGGCTGCGCCGCTTGATGAACCAGCGCAACCCCAGGCGCACGAGTTCGTTGCGCAGGCTCATGCGGATCCGTCTCTCTGTTCGTTGCGACGCCGGCGGACGAGAGCCCGGCGAAGTCACGCACCGAAGGCCGTGGCCTTGGGCAGACGGACGCGCTTCGCGCCGCCTGGTTGCTCGTGCGTCAGGCGGCCGTCCTCGATTTCGATGATCCGGTCGGCGAAGGGCATCACGCGCGGATCGTGGGTCACCACCATCACTGCGCGGCCACGCTGGTGTGCATTTTCCGCCAGCAGCTTCATGATGCCCTGCCCATTGCGTCCGTCGAGGGCCGCAGTGGGTTCGTCGGCGAGGATCAACGAGGGATTGGCGACGATGGCGCGCGCGATGGCGACGCGCTGCTGCTCGCCGCCGCTGAGCTCGCGCGGATACGAGCGGATCTTGTGGGCGAGCCCCACTTGGCCGAGTGCGGCGCAGGCCCGCTCCCGCGCGGTTCGGTCCCGATCCCCGCGTACGTCGAGTGCGAGCTGCACGTTCTCCGCGGCGGTGAGCGTGGGGAACAGATGATAGGACTGGAATACGAAGCCGACATGCTCGCGCCGGATGCGGGCGAGATCTTCCGTATTCGCGCCCGCAGTCGGCGTGCCGCACAGACGCACCTCGCCGGCGGTGGGCGTAAGCATGCAGCCGAGAATCAGCAGCAGCGTGGTCTTGCCGCTGCCCGATGGCCCCATCAGCAGCGTCAGCTCGCCCGCGCGCAGGGTCATGCTGACGTCCTTGAGCGCCTCGACCCGTGCGGCGCCGCTGCCGAGTGTCTTCGTGACCGCATGTGTTTCGACGACGATGTCGCTCATCGAGTGAACACCACGGCTGGATCGATGCGCGTCACGCGCGCGATGGCGGCGATGGCCGAGACGACGCACATGACGACGGTGAGCAGCAGCAGCCCGCCGACCAACGTCGGAGTGATCACGATCGGAAGGGCGCTCTTGGCGGTCGCCTGCACGACCATCGCTCCGATGACGCCGGCGATCACGAATCCGATCACCGCATTGAGCAGCGCCTGATGGATGATGACGCGATAGATGTACTGGTTGGATGAGCCCATCGCACGCAGGGTGGCGAATTCGTTGAGGTGGTCCTTCGTACTCGAATAGAGCGTCTGGGCGACGATGACGGTGCCGACGATGAGCCCGAGCAGCGCGCCGGCGAAGAGGGCGGCACCCGCGCCGGTGCCGAACAGCCAGAACGAGCGGCTGCGGTCGCCGAACTGCTCGGGGGTGAGCACCTCGATATCGGAGGAGAACGCCTGCAAGCCCTGGCGCACGCGCTCGACGTCGGCGCCCGGCGCCAAGCGTACAATGATGTGGCTGGCCTTCTGGGCGGGAATTCCGGTGTAGTTGCGGGCGCGGCGCAGATCGACGAAGACATAGGGCGTGGTCGTGAACGACCGAATGCCGTCGGTGAGCGCCGCGACCTTCACGTCATGGCCGCGGATCTGGGCGGTCGAGTTCAGGCCCGAGATGCCGAGCCGGCCGAAATAGGAACGGTCGGCCGCGACCGCGCCCTGCGCCGACAGGGAATCGGCCTTCCCTTCCACGACGTTCCACGGCTGGAGGGTCTTGTCGCGCAGGTCGGCTCCGACAACGAAGATTGGCGTCATCTCTCCAGTCTTGAGACGCCAGTCGGCGAAGCCGATCACAAGCGGAACAGCGTCTGCGATGCCGTCGACGGCCAACGCCCGATCGCGGTTGCGCAGATCCAGCAGGGAGGGATCCTCGAAGCACTTCGCCCCGCGCGGGACGATCCAGAGGTCGGCGTCGGCATGATCGATCATCGTCGTGACCATGCGCCCAAATCCGAGGAACAGGCCCATCTGCACCATCACCAGCACCACCGAAAATACGATGCCGATCATGGTTGCGACGAAGCGCAGCCGGTCTTGAAAGAGGTTTCGCGATGCGAGGGTGAACTGCAGGGCCATGCCAGCGTTCCTTCAACTGCGCTGGTTGGTGATCATGGCGCGCGCCTGTCGCTGTTGCGGCCCGGCAAGCCCGTAAGCGGCCATGGCGGTCTTGCCGAGCGCAACGCTCGCACCCCAGCTCAACGCAAGCGAGCCTGTCAGGACCAGGGCCGCCTTGAACGGCGCCGGCGCGTCGCTCTCGAGCAGCGCATACTGCAGCCAGACGACGAACACGTAGTGCAGCAGGTACATGCTGTAGGCATGGCGCGACAGGCTATCGAGCGCACGCCTGCTGGTGCGCAGCCAGCGCAGGCAGGCCGCCAGCAGCGACAGCCCGCCTGTGGCGCAGGCGAGGGCAAAGGCGAGGCTCGCACCGATCTGCATCGTGATCGGGCTCGCATCCCAATCGGGAAAGGTGAGTGACGTCAGCCCGCCCCACAGGCCGAAGGCGACGAGGGCCGCCGCAAGCCAGGCCGCCCAGTGCCGCGCCACAGGGCCGTCGAAGCGCAGCAGGCTGCGATCGAGGCCGTGGTAGCCAAGCGCAAAGCCCGCGAAAAAATAAACCGCGTAGTGCAGGGGCCGGCTGAGTTGGATGGAGAAGGGCCCGAACTGCTCCCAGGTCCACGGCGACCAGACGACGGCCAGCGGGACGTAGACCAGCGCGGACATGCCGCTCAGCGCGAGCAAGAAGTGCAGCGGGCGATCTCGACAATCGCGGCCCAATTCGCCGAGCCGCCCGGCCCAGCGTGGCGCGAACCGCCAGAGCGCCGCGGCGAGCACGCCGAGAGCGCACAGTTGCCAAAGAAACCATTGCGGACCGGACGGCCAGAATCCGAGCGACAGCCAGTGGCCCCAGAAGGCAGGGACACCCGGGTCGACCGCCGTCACCCGGTAGGAGGCATAGTAGGCGATTGGGCTGAGGATACCGACGCCGACCAGAAACGGCACGCCAATCCGCCACATGCGGTCCGACAGATAGCGCCGCGGTCCCTTGCGCTGCAGGCTCGGGGCGGTGAGCAGCCCCGACAGGAAGAACATCAGGGACATCAGGCCGACGTCCTGCCATGCACAAAATAGGTCGAAGCCGAACCAGCGCTGGCTATCGACGATCGGGAACGCCAACCACCGGTGGGGCGCCTGGTCGAACGGGAAGGGCTCCGCCGGAAGCGCCGCGATATAGGGAAGGACCGAGTGAAACGCGAGCACGATGACGATGACGACGGCCCGAAGATTGCTCAGCGCAACGTTGGTGGGCGACATCGGCACGTCCTCGGCTGGCGGAAGCCATGGCAGGGGTATCGGGATGAACGTCGCAACCCGCACCTCGTTCCACCTGAACGAGGCTATCGATACCGTGCAGCGTGTCGCAGCTTGAGGGTGTGGCCGTTAGGCCACGGTCGGTTTTGCGGCGCAAAACAAGCAGCAACGGCGGCCGCGCCGCCGTTGCTCAGATGGGAGTCGAAAAGTCGAGGTCGAAGATTCCCGCCAACAGCGAGAGAAGGAGCGCGATGCTCCACATCACGATGGCGATGAAGCAGGTCCAGCGCGCGAAGGTCAAATAGGTTTCGCGCAGCACGGTCGCACTGGCGATCTGAGCATAGGCCTCGGGCGGCCGCTGGTCCTTCTCGAGGTAGAGCCACATTTCGGTGCGGCTATACGGCTTGGTGCGCGCCTCGCGCGCCTTGAACAGCAGGACCAGGGTCACCAGCATGGTCAAACCGCCGCCGGTCTGGAACGCCACCCGCGGATTGAATGACAGCCCGATCATCACGCAGAAGATCGCGAGTGCCGCGAAGCCGCAGGCCCGCAGCACGGTCTCGTAGGCGATGCGACGCATGTATTCCACGGCGGCAGCTCCGGACGAGCGAGGTGTAGGGTCGGAGAGTCGGACAATCGGAACGGCGATCAAGGTCAAAAATTGCTCACCGGCCTCACAATGCCGTGCAGCCGGAATCGATCCCGGCGGCCGGTGTATCCCCGAGGCGCGGAAAAGATCGCACAGCCACAAAGGGCTAGCGCGCGATCATGAAGCGAATTGTGATCCGCCTTAAAGGCCGATTTCGATGAAATTGCCGATCGCCGGCAAAGTCAGCAGGGCAGTTCCAGCGAGCCATATCCATAAGGATGCCTCGCTCGAATCATCCTTGGCGCCCGTGAGGCGCTCATAGATGGCAGCCGGGATGCCGGCCAGGATGACGGTGGCGGTCGAGACCATCAGCGACGAGAACAGGAGCGTGAGCGACGTGCTGCCGAACAGCAGCGCCGGGGCGAGGATCTGCACGTGCACCAGGGAGAACAGCAGCCAGGACTGGTTGAACAGCCCGTTGATCATGCCGAAGAACGCGATGCCGATATAATAGAAGTTGCGGTCCATGGCCTATCCCGCGCGCGGCACGATGCCGGCCAGAAGGAAAGCGTAAAGCAGCAGCACGCGCAGCCAGAACAGCCAGACGACACCGAAGAGCCACAGCACGACGGGCGCCGTTGCTTTCGGCGTCACCAGGGCGATCACGGCGACGAACGGGTCGGTGATGCGGCAGAAGAATCGCCAGATGTAATTGGACGAATTGTCCTCGACCATCAGCCCGAGCAGGGCGCGGCCGAGCAGCGTGTACATCAGCGCCGCCAGCACGAAATTCGGCAGGTGGAAGTACCAGAGGCTGAGAACCGTTTGCGGGGCGTTCACGTGGCGTATTCCTGCGGCGGATCACCATGCCGGCCCGACGCTCGGCCGGCAAGCGTCATGCGGGCGCAGCCGAGATCGCGGACGGCGGCGTCCTCAAACAGAAGCGGGGTCCCGAAGGACCCCGCTTCGTCGTTCGTGTGAGCGCCGATCAAGCGGTCTTTTCTTCGAGGACCGTCCGGCCGCGGGGCTTGCGGATCTCGTCCACGTAGGCCTGCATCTCGGCCGACGGCTCCTTGCCCATGAGGCTGACCACGTAGATCACGAGGAAGCCGAGCGGCGCGCCGAGCAGGCCGCAGGCGATATTGGTGAGGTTGAACCAACCCACCTTGTTCGCCAGCGGGTGCGCGAGCGTCACCCAGGAATCCATCGCATTGGGCGCGGCCATGGCCGCGGCCATGTCCTTCACCATGGGTGCCCCCGCCGGCGTGTAGAGCGTCGTCATGAAAGCGTACTTCACGCCGAAGCCGGGGAAGTAGCGCGTCACCAGCAGGTAGAACAGGCACAGGCCGAACCCGGCGAGCATGCCTGCGATCGCTCCCGTGGACGTCGCGCGCTTCCACCAGATGCCCATCACGAGCGCCGGGAAGTTGCCCGCCATCGCCAGCGAGAACGCCCAGCCGACCATGGCCAGGATGTCCGCTGGTCGTGTCGAGGCGGTGTAGGCCGCGAGTATCGCCACGACCAGCAGCAGGACGCGGGCGACCGTGAGCCGGCGTACCGTCGGCGCGTTCGGGTCCAGCATCTTGTAGTAGACGTCGTGACTGAGCGCGTTGGCGATGGCCAGCAGCAGGCCGTCGGCGGTCGACAGTGCGGCGGCAAGACCGCCGGCGGCGACGAGGCCCGAGATCACGTACGGAAGGCCCGCGATCTCCGGAGTGGAGAGCACGATCACGTCCGTGTTGATCACGAAGTCCTGCAGCCGCACCACGCCGGGATGTCCGGCGATGGCCTTACACGCATCAATCACGGCCTGAACGCTGGCGGCGTTCTTGCCGCAGATCTGGATCAGGCCCAGGTCGCCCCAGGTGAACATCCAGGGACGGATGCTCGCGAGGTCTCTGCCGATGATGTTGGTGTAGACCTCCAGCTTCGAGAACGCCGCGTAGGCCGGCGCCGAGAAGTACAGGAGGAAGATGAAGAACAGCGACCACGCCACCGACTGACGCGCTTCACGCACGCTCGGCGTGGTGAAGTAGCGCATCAGGATGTGCGGCAGGGACGCGGTGCCCACCATCATGCAGAGGCAGATCGCGAAGAAGTTGAGCGGCGTATAGGTGAAGAACGGCTGGATGTGCGGCTTGAGATTTGCCGCCGTGGCCAGCCCTTGCTGCAGCATCTGCTGCTCGCGCACCGTGATCTCCGCGATCGCCGTGCCGTAGGTCAGTTCCGGGATCGGAATGCCGTAGTGCTTGGTCGACAGGATGACGATCGGAGTGAGGTAGGCGACGATCAGCACGATGTACTGGGCGATCTGAGTCCACGTCACAGCGCGCATGCCGCCCAGCATCGAGCACACGAGGATGCCCGCGAGGCCGACGTATACGGCGATGGTGAAGTCCATGCCCAGGAAGCGCGAGGCAATGATGCCCGTGCCGAAGATCTGCGCCGTCACATACGTGAACGAACAGCAGACCAGCACGAGCACCGCGATGCCGCGCGCTAGGTTTCCGCCGAAACGGAAGGCCATGAAATCCGGCACGGTGTAAGCGCCGAACTTGCGCAGGTATGGGCCGATCAGCACGGACACCAGCACGTAACCGCCGGTCCAGCCGAGCACCCAGGTGAGACCGTCGTAGCCGAGCAGGAACAGCGTGCCTGCCATGCCCACGAACGAGGCCGCGGACATCCAGTCGGCACCGGTGGCCATGCCGTTGTAGAACGCGGGCACGCGGCGGCCGGCGACGTAGTATTCGGAGACTTGCGCGGTTCGAGTCATGATGCCGATGACGGCGTAGACTGCGAGGGTGAAGAACACGAACAGGTAGCCGAGGATCCTGTTCGGAACGCCGACCCATTCGAGCAGCGCAAGGAAGAGCACGAAGGCGAGGAACCCGCCCGTATAAAAGCCGTACATGCGGCCCAGATTCTTGATGAAATCCGAGCCGGCGGCTGATGATTGCGTAGCCATCTGCGTCGCCTCCCTACTCGTCTTCAGCCACGCCGAACTCGCGGTCGATCTGGTCCTGCTGGCGTGCGAACATGAACAGCATGACGACGAACGCGATCAGCGATCCCTGCGCGGCCATGTAGAAGCCGAGCGGGAACTTCAGGATCGGGATGGTGATTGAATTGAGCGGGATGACGAAGAAATGGACGACGTAGCCGAAGAACGCCCAGATCGCGAGGTAGGTCCACATCAACCTCGTCGTCTTTCTCCAGTGAGCTTCATCGTTGGAACTGGTGGCCATGGGGTTCGAACCCTCCCTCAAATCTCCGGACGATCAAGCGCGCCGGATGTGAATTCCGAGAGAGCACCGAACCCTTGCGGGCGCGTTTCTCCCTCGCTGTCCCTGTCCCGCCCGCAAAGTGTTGTTGATGTGTTGTTTTCGGTCAGGACCTAATTAAGTAGGCTACCACCCGCCTCGACCGGCACTTATAAGACTTTCGGCTAGTTCAACGGCTTATGCACGTTGAAGGAACATGGCTTTCGGGCGCCGCCGCCAGACTGCGCACCACCGACCAGACAGGTAGGATCGAATGCCGTTGTTTGATGTCTTCCGCCGCCGCCCACCGATTCGCGACGCGCGCGGGCTTGCCGAGTTCATCGACCAGAACGCGGCCTTCATGGTGCAGAAGGGCATCTACGAATATTCGCGCGCGCGCGCCGGCCACTACGCCAAGGTGCTGTTCGCCGAGCCGGAGTTCCGCGAAGCCGTCGAGATCGCGCGCTGGCGCGCCTATCCACTCGGACTTGCCATGGTCGGCGAGATCGTCGAGGGCGTGTTGCGCCGCGACGATGACGATCCGGTTCGTCGGGCGGCACGGGTCGGGGCGTTGACCGATCTCGTGCTCTCGGTGTTCGACCGCTATCCGGTGCCGCCGGGTCTTGGAGCGGATTCGTGGCACGGATTGCGGACCGACCTCGCGAGGCATATGGGCACGCTCGGTGCGCATGCGCGCAAGCGTGCGATGGACGTGCCGCAGCCGTTCGCCCAGGCCTACTTCGATGCGATGCCGATCTTCCAGAAGCTGCGCAAACCGGACTTTCCATCGATCACGAGCTATCTGCGCGTGACCGCGTGCAACGTCCACGACGAGTTCGTGAAGCGGCTCGACACTGGCGCCGCTCCTGACCTGCTGCGCGAGCCGGCCGCCTGATTGGCCGTATTCCCGCAAGCTGCAATTAATGTTACCGAGCGAATTACCGCGTTGGTGAAGGGCGCCTTTACGCGATCGCCTTACGCTCGCGGCCTCTTTGTTCGAGGCAAGGCATGGCTCGCAAGCACGTCGTCGTCGCTGTTGGATGCTGGCTGATCGCAGGCAGCGCAGTCGCGTCCGAGACCGGACCTGTGATCGTGGTGCCGGGACGGCCGGGCGTTCCCATTATGATGTACGGGCAGGACGTGTCCTGGGCCGTGATCGAGGGCGACTGGGGTCTCGCCCGCCCGGGTTACATCGCGCCGCAGGTGATCTATCCGCTGTTTCCGCCGACGGTGGGCGCACCACTCCTGCGCCGATACTTCCCGCGCACGGGCCGCCCGCCGCGTTACGGCCGCCTCGAGCGCGACATCCCGCGCGCGCCGGCGCCCGCGGCACCCTACAGCCGGAGCTGGGGCGCGGCCTCGCAGCCCACTCCGGTGACCATTCCGCCGCCCTATGGCATGCCGCCGGTCGTCGTCACGCCCGACACGTACCGTCGCCACCGGCCGTAAACCTTTACGGCGGAAACCGTTTTTGCGTGCACCATGCCCGTGGCATGGTGACGCCAACGACAGATCAAGCTCGAGCTGACAGGGAGTTACAATGTCGAACCGTCGATTGGGTGTACTGGCCGCTGCGGTCGTCGCCGGCGCTCTCGGCGCCGCGACCGTGCCGGCACTTGGCTGCGGCTGGAATGGCTGTGGCGGTGGTTACGGCTACGGCTATCAGACGTATGCGCAGCCGGTCTATATCGCGCAGACCACCTACTACGCTGTGCAGCCGACGTATTACGCACAGCCGACCTATTCGCCGTGCTGCGCGCGTCCTGCTCCGGCGTGGGGCTGGCCCGGCACCTACGACTATCCGGTGGTCTCCGGCGGCTACGTCAACGGCGGCTCGCTCTACGCCGGCGTCGGCTACGAGCCCGTCGCGAGCTACGCGCCCGTGCGCAGCTACGATCCCTACTACGCGCCGCCGCCGCGTTACTACGGCTGGCCGCGCGCGCGCCGCCACGTCTATCGCGGCTATCGGCCTTACTACCGCACGCGCACGCGCGTCGTCGTCAGGCCCGGCTATCACCGCCCGTCGTATCGTCCGCGTCAGCCGCGCTACTACGTCAGGTGAGGCCGGCGACCCGCCGCGCCGCGACGTAAAGTGCGAGCGCGGCGGCGTTGGACACGTTGAGGCTCTTGATCTTGCCGGGCATGTCGAGCCGAGCGACCTGATCGCAGGTCGCGCGCGTGAGTTGGCGCAGGCCCTTGCCCTCGGCCCCCAGCACGATCGCCACTGGCGCCGTCAGGTCGACCTTGGCGAGGTCGACGTCTCCGCTTGAATCGAGCCCGATCACGAACACGTTGCGCTTCTTGAGCGTGTCGAGCGCGCGCGCGAGGTTCGGCACCGTCACCATCGGCACGTATTCGAGTGCGCCCGACGCTGCTTTCGCGAGCGCGCCCGTCGCCTCCGGGCTGTGCCGCGCCGTCGTGACCACGGCGGTCACCGCAAAGGCCGCGGCCGAGCGCAGGATCGCTCCGACATTGTGCGGATCGGTGATCTGATCGAGCACCAGGATGACGCCGCTCAGATCCGCGTCGTCGAGCTCGGGCGAGGGCAGGGGATCGACTTCCGCCAGCAGTCCCTGATGGACGGCGTCCGGCCCGACCAGTTCGTCGATCTCGTCGGGACGAACGAGCTCGGGCTCGACCGGCAGCGGCACGTCGTCATCCTGCAGCCGCCGCAGGGCGTTCTCCGTGGCGATCAGCCGGTGGAAGCGGCGGTGCGGGTTTTCCAGCGCGGCTTTGACGCTGTGCCAGCCATAGAGGATGACGGGCCCGTCGCGGTCGCGGGCCGGCGGACGCCATGGGCGACGCGCGCGCGGATCTGGCCGGCCGCCGCGGGTCGGCGGGCGGCGCGGCTGGTTGGAACGCGGCGGTCGGGGTCTGCGCATGCCGCCTTGTGTCACGGCTGGTATTGGATGGCAATTTTTCGGGGCGCGGGCGGTCCGCCGATCTTCGCCGCCGCCGCGAGCGCTTGGGTTGACACTCACGGGAGCCGTCACCATAAGTGCCGCGAACGTCTGGCACCTGCAGACGTTTTTCGTCTGACATCGTCGGCGAACGGGGGAGTGTCCCGAGCGGCAAAGGGGGCGGACTGTAAATCCGCTGGCTTAGCCTTCGTAGGTTCGAGTCCTACCTCCCCCACCAGCCTGCGCTCGCGGCGCGAGCTTGGGCAGGCGCGGCGGGGCCGTCGCAGGTTTGGCCGTTCCACAAGCTCTGTTTTGACCAGTTGCCGCCCCGCCGGTGTTGCGGATATCTGTTGGCGGTTCGCGGGTGTAGCTCAATGGTAGAGCAACAGCCTTCCAAGCTGATGACGAGGGTTCGATTCCCTTCACCCGCTCCAGGCTTTTCGTCGCGACGAAGGACGTGACGGCGAGGGGCAGGCCCGTTATACAGGCGCCGCCCGCGCGTAGGAGTGTAGCTCAATTGGCTAGAGCACCGGTCTCCAAAACCGGGGGTTGGGGGTTCGAGCCCCTCCACTCCTGCCAGCCTGCGCTCGCAGGGCGAGGCGCAGCCAACGATCGCCGGCCGATCACCGGGCCAAAACCGAGCGCCAACTCCCTGAAATTCCATCCGGCTTGACCTCATGGTGGGCGGGCAGTAGGAAGCTTGCATCGCTTGCGGCCCGGTGACGGACTTCCGCGGCGAACATACTCCCCAAAAAGGATCCGCACGGCGGCCTCATCCTTCAAGGTTGGGCGGCGAATTCCTATTTGGGCCGGGGCGCTGCGGGTTGCGGCGCCGACGTTCGCTCCGTTTTCAATTGGAATTGACGATGGCCAAAGTCAGTCCGTTCAAGTTCCTGCAGGAAGTCCGCAGCGAGATGCAGAAGGTCACGTGGCCGACCCGGCGCGAGACCGGCATCACCACGCTGATGGTCTTCATCATGTCGGCAGCGGCGGCCGTGTTCTTTCTGGTTGCCGACCAGATCATCCGCTTCGCGGTGACGCTGGTCCTCGGAATCCTCTAAATCGCTTCGCGCGGAAGACGCATCATGGCCAAGCGCTGGTACATCATTCACGCCTACTCCAATTTCGAGAAGAAGGTCGCGGAATCGATCCGCGAGCAGGCCAAGCAACGCGGCCTCGCCGATCTGTTCGACGAGATCCTCGTGCCGACCGAGAAGGTCGTGGAAGTGCGCCGGGGCCGCAAGGTCGACACCGAGCGCAAGTTCTTCCCCGGCTACGTGCTGGCCAAGGTGGACCTCACCGACGAGGCCTTCCACCTCATCAAGAACACCCCGAAGGTGACGGGCTTCCTGGGCGCCGGCGACAAGCCGATGCCGATCTCGGAGGCCGAGGCTTCGCGCATCCTGCACCAGGTGCAGGAGGGTATCGAGCGTCCCAAGCCGTCGGTCTCGTTCGAGGTCGGCGAGCAGGTGCGAGTCTCCGACGGCCCGTTCGCCTCGTTCAACGGCACGGTCGAGGAGGTGGACGACGCCCGCTCGCGCCTCAAGGTGGCGGTGTCGATCTTCGGACGCGCCACGCCGGTCGAACTCGAGTTCGGGCAGGTCGAGAAGGTCTAGCCGGGCGGACGTTGCCCGCAGGCGCGGTTAACGAGTTTCAAAACGAGCCGAAATACCGCGGCGGACTTGACGCGGCTGTCCAACTCGTTTTGAAGAGCGCGACTGCCGGGTGCTGTCCGGCAGTCTGAGACGTGGGAGGTGACGGCGGCTGCCAACCGCCCGGATCCGCACCACGAACCCTGAACCGGCATGCACCTTGGTGCGTGCCATCGCCAGGAGTGAAGCCATGGCAAAGAAAGTCACCGGATTCCTGAAATTGCAGGTGCCGGCCGGCGCGGCGAACCCGTCGCCGCCCATCGGTCCCGCGCTCGGCCAGCGCGGTCTGAACATCATGGAGTTCTGCAAGGCCTTCAACGCGCAGACCCAGAAGCTGGAGAAGGGCTCGCCGATCCCGGTCGTGATCACGATCTACCAGGATCGCTCGTTCACCTTCGAGCTCAAGACCCCGCCCGTGTCCTACTTCATCAAGAAGGCGGCGAAGATCGAGAAGGGCGCCAAGGCGACCGGTCGCGACAAGGCCGGCTCGATCACCAAGGCGCAGGTCAAGGAGATCGCCGAGCAGAAGATGAAGGACTTGAATTCCGAGACCATCGAAGCGGCCATGCGCATGATCGAAGGCTCCGCGCGCTCGATGGGCATCGAGGTGAGGGAGTAACGGCGATGGCGATGCACGGAAAGCGCACGGTGTCCGCCCGCCAGGGCATTGATCGCGAGAAGCTCTACTCGCTCGATGAGGCGGTGAAGCTGGTCAAGGAACGCGCCAAGGCGAAGTTCGACGAGACGATCGAGATCGCGATGAACCTCGGCGTCGATCCCAAGCACGCCGACCAGATGGTCCGCGGCGTGGTCGCGCTCCCCAACGGCTCCGGCCGTAGCCAGCGCGTCGCGGTGTTCGCGCGCGGCGCCAAGGCGGAAGAGGCCAAGGCGGCCGGCGCCGACATCGTCGGCGCCGAAGACCTCGTCGAGAAGGTCAACGGCGGGCAGATCGATTTCGACCGCTGTATCGCGACCCCCGACCTGATGCCGCTGGTCGGCCGCCTCGGCAAGGTGCTCGGTCCTCGCGGCCTGATGCCGAACCCCAAGGTCGGCACGGTGACCATGGATGTCGCCGGCGCCGTGAAGGGCGCCAAGGGCGGTTCGGTCGAGTTCCGCGTCGAGAAGGCCGGCATCGTGCAGGCGGGCGTCGGCAAGGCCTCGTTCGACGCGCAGAAGCTGGTCGAGAATATCCGCGCCTTCGCCGATGCCGTGAGCAAGGCAAAGCCGGCCGGAGCCAAGGGCCAGTTCATCAACCGGGTGGCGATTTCGTCCACCATGGGGCCCGGGGTGAAGGTCGAGCCGGCGACCCTGCTGCCGCAGGCCTGAGCCGGCCCGCCGGCGGTGCCGGGGTGCCTCCCGACGTGTTGATTCCGGCGGCGCCGAAGCTCCGCCGGGATCGCGCGATTTTGGGCTTGGCAAGGCGGACAGGAAGGTCTAAATAGCAGCCCATGGGCGTGCCGGCCCCGTTTGGCGGCGCGCCTTTATGCGTCCCTGGAAAACAACAGCGTCGAGGAACTCAATCCTTTTGGACATCCTGCGGGATCGCTCTGAAGGGAGGAGGAAACGCCGCGGTTTTTTCGAGAGGCGCGAGGCCGGCCGGTTTGGTCGGCCGACCTGTCCGAGACTGCAGGTGCCGGTGATCGCCGCGCTTGGTGATCGCCGCGCTTAATGTCCTGCATAGACGGGGAACGACCCGAGGCGGGTGAGCCCGAGAGGGTGCAGTCCGCTGTGGTTTGAACCTCGATACCTGGGTGGCTTCCGCCGCGCGGGGGACAGGCGATAGGCCGATGGGCGAACGCCCGCAGGCCCTGAGCGTCGTCCTGTCTCCAAATCCGCTTCGGCGGAGCGGAGCCTCGGCGGCATGTCGCAACCGGCGGCCGCCTCCGGCGACCGCCCAGGAAGAAAGAGCAAAGAGTGGATCGAGCGGCCAAGCAAGAGTCCATCGAAGAGCTCAAGGGAGTTTTCAAGACTTCCGGAGTCGTCGTGGTGGCTCACTACGCTGGCCTCACCGTCGCTCAGATGCAGACCCTGCGCAGGCAGGCTCGGCAGGCTGGCGCTTCGGTGAAGGTGGCGAAGAACCGTCTCGCCAAGATCGCTCTCGAAGGCACCGACGTCGCGTCAGTCGCGGCCCTGATGAAGGGTCCGACGGTGATTGCCTACTCAGGCGATCCCATCGCTGCGCCGAAGGTCGTGGCCGACTTCGCCAAGGCGAACGAGAAGTTCGTCATCCTTGGCGGGGCGATGGGCAAGACGGCTCTCAACCCCGACGGCGTGAAGGCACTCGCCTCGCTGCCGTCGCTCGACGAACTGCGCGCCAAGATCGTCGGCCTGGTTCAGGCTCCGGCGACCAAGATCGCGCAAGTCGTCAATGCCCCCGCGGCGAAGGTCGCCCGCGTGGTGCAGGCCTATGCATCCAAGAGCGCCGCGTAACGGCGTTTGCACTGATCGAATGGTTCGAACCTGAAGGACATATGACCAATGGCTGATCTGTCGAAGCTTGTTGATGATCTCTCCTCTCTGACCGTCCTCGAGGCGGCCGAGCTCGCGAAGATGCTCGAGGAGAAGTGGGGCGTGTCGGCGGCCGCCGCGGTGGCGGTTGCGGCGGCTCCGGGTGCCGGCGGCGGCGGTGCTGCCGCGGCCGAGGAGAAGACCGAGTTCACCGTCGTCCTGGCCAGCGCCGGCGACAAGAAGATCGAAGTGATCAAGGAAGTCCGCGCCCTCACGGGTCTCGGACTGAAGGAAGCCAAGGACCTCGTCGAGGGCGCGCCGAAGACCGTGAAGGAAGGCGTCGCCAAGGATGAGGCCGACAAGATGAAGGCCACCCTCGAGAAGGTCGGCGCCAAGGTGGAGCTGAAGTAATCGCGAACGCGATTACTTGGCGAAATCCCCGGGCGAGCGCAGCGAGACCGGGGGCAAAGCGTTAGACGGTCCCCGGGTGCGCGCAGCGACACCCGGGGGTCATCTGCAAGGAGAGCGCGGGCCGCGGCTCGCGTGCACGCTGGGTGAAGTGATTTCGAATGCGGAGGTCGTGCGCTGCGGCGCTGGACCCCCACCATCGCCGCAGGGCGGCGAGACATAGATACGGCGCCACGCGCCTGTCCGGACGGCCGCGATTGGATTGCGGCCATCCGGAGAGTCGCACCGGTAGCCTCCGATCATGCGACGGAGCAAAGGGCCAGATGGCACAGACTTTTACCGGTCGAAAAAGAGTTCGTAAGTTCTTCGGAAAAATTCATGAAGTGGCGGAGATGCCGAACCTCATCGAGGTTCAGAAGGCGTCTTACGACCAGTTTCTGCTGGTGAAGGAGCCCGCGGGCGGCCGTCCGGACGAGGGCCTGCAGGCGGTTTTCAAGTCCGTCTTCCCGATCACGGATTTCTCGAACACGGCCCAGCTCGAGTTCGTGCGCTACGAGTTCGAGGCGCCGAAGTACGATGTCGACGAGTGCCGCCAGCGTGGCATGACCTTCGCTGCGCCGCTCAAGGTGACGCTGCGCCTCATCGTGTTCGATATCGACGAAGAGACCGGCGCCAAGTCGGTGAAGGATATCAAGGAGCAGGATGTCTACATGGGAGACATCCCCCTGATGACGAGCAACGGCACGTTCATCGTGAACGGGACCGAGCGCGTCATCGTCTCGCAGATGCATCGTTCGCCCGGCGTGTTCTTCGACCACGACAAGGGCAAGACGCATTCCTCGGGCAAGCTGCTGTTCGCCGCCCGCATCATCCCGTACCGCGGGTCCTGGCTCGATATCGAATTCGACGCCAAGGACATCGTCTATGCGCGCATCGATCGCCGCCGCAAGATTCCGGTGACGTCGCTGCTCTATGCGCTCGGCATGGACGGTGAGGAGATCCTCAACACCTTCTACAGGCAGATCCCCTACAAGCGCGCGAAGGACGGCTGGCGCGTGCCGTTCGACGCCAACCGCATGCGCGGGTACAAGGCGATCAACGACCTCGTCGACGCCGACACCGGCAAGGTGGTGGTCGAGGCGGGCAAGAAGATCACCGTGCGTCAGGCGCGCCAGCTCGCCGAGCGCGGGCTCAAGGCCCTGCGCATGACCGACGAGGAGCTCTACGGCCACTATATCGCCGAGGACCTCGTCAACGTGAAGACCGGCGAGATCTACGCCGAGGCCGGCACCGAGATCACCGAAAAGGTGCTCAAGCTGCTCAACGAGGCCGGCTACAAGGAAATCCCGATCCTCGACATCGACCACGTCAACGTCGGGCCGTACATCCGCAACACGCTCGCCGTCGACAAGAACATGACGCGCGAGGATGCGCTGTTCGACATCTACCGGGTGATGCGTCCAGGCGAGCCGCCGACGGTCGACACCGCGCAGGCGATGTTCCAGTCGTTGTTCTTCGACGCCGAGCGCTACGACCTCTCGGCAGTCGGCCGCGTGAAGATGAACATGCGTCTCGACCTGCAGGTCGACGACACCGTGCGCATCCTGCGCAAGGACGACATCGTCGGCGTGATCCGCGTGCTGCTCGACCTGCGCGACGGCAAGGGCGAGATCGACGACATCGACCATCTCGGCAACCGCCGCGTCCGGTCGGTCGGCGAGCTCATGGAGAACCAGTATCGCATCGGCCTGCTGCGCATGGAGCGCGCCATCAAGGAGCGCATGTCCTCGGTCGACATCGACACCGTGATGCCGCAGGACCTGATCAACGCCAAGCCGGCGGTGGCGGCGGTGCGCGAGTTCTTCGGCTCCTCGCAGCTCTCGCAGTTCATGGACCAGACCAACCCGCTGTCGGAGATCACCCACAAGCGCCGTCTGTCGGCGCTGGGGCCGGGCGGCCTGACGCGCGAGCGCGCCGGCTTCGAGGTGCGCGACGTGCACCCGACCCATTACGGCCGCATCTGCCCGATCGAAACGCCGGAAGGTCCGAACATCGGCCTCATCAACTCGCTCGCGACCTACGCGCGCGTGAACAAGTACGGCTTCATCGAAACGCCCTACCGCAAGGTCAAGGACGGCCGCGTCACCGACGAGGTGGCCTATCTCTCCGCCATGGAGGAGGGCCGCTACTACGTGGCGCAGGCCAACCAGCCGATCGATGCGCGCGGGCGCTTCACGGAGGAATTCATCGTCTGCCGCCACGCCGGCGACGTGATGATGATCCCGCCGGACCGCGTGGACTACATGGACGTGTCGCCGAAGCAGCTCGTGTCGGTGGCCGCGGCGCTCATCCCGTTCCTCGAGAACGACGACGCCAACCGCGCGCTGATGGGCTCGAACATGCAGCGTCAGGCCGTGCCGCTGGTGCGCGCCGAGGCGCCGTTCGTTGGCACCGGCATGGAAGGCGTGGTCGCCCGCGACTCGGGCGCCGCGATCGCGGCGCGCCGCACGGGCATCGTCGACCAGGTTGACGCCACCCGTATCGTCATCCGCGCGACGGAGGGTCTCGACCCGACGACCTCGGGCGTCGACATCTACCGGTTGATGAAGTTCCAGCGCTCCAACCAGAACACCTGCATCAACCAGCGTCCGCTGGTGAAGGTCGGTGATCAGGTCAAGAAGGGCGACATCATCGCCGACGGTCCCTCGACCGATCTCGGCGAACTCGCGCTCGGCCGCAACGTGCTCGTCGCGTTCATGCCCTGGAACGGCTACAACTTCGAGGATTCGATCCTCCTGTCCGAGCGCATCGTCAAGGACGACGTGTTCACGTCCATCCACATCGAAGAGTTCGAGGTGATGGCGCGCGACACCAAGCTCGGTCCCGAGGAGATCACGCGCGACATTCCGAACGTGTCGGAAGAGGCGCTCAAGAACCTCGATGAGGCGGGCATCGTCTACATCGGCGCCGAGGTCCACGCCGGCGACATCCTGGTCGGCAAGATCACGCCGAAGGGCGAAAGCCCGATGACGCCGGAAGAGAAGCTGCTGCGCGCCATCTTCGGAGAGAAGGCGTCCGACGTGCGCGACACGTCGATGCGCGTCCCGCCGGGCGTGCAGGGCACCGTCGTCGAGGTGCGCGTGTTCAACCGCCACGGCGTCGACAAGGACGAGCGTGCGCTCGCGATCGAGCGCGAGGAGATCGAACGCCTCGCCAAGGACCGCGACGACGAGCAGGCGATTCTCGACCGCAACGTCTACAACCGCCTCGCCGAGCTTCTCGAAGGCCGCACCGGCGTCGCCGGTCCCAAGGGCTTCAAGAAGGACACCAAGATCACCCGTGCGGTGCTCGACGAGTACCCGCGCTCGCAGTGGTGGCAGTTCGCCTCGCCGAACGACAAGCTCATGGCCGAGATCGAGGCCATGCGTAAGCAGTACGACGAGAGCAAGAAGGGCCTCGAGCAGCGCTTCCTCGACAAAGTCGAGAAGCTGCAGCGGGGCGACGAGCTGCCGCCGGGCGTGATGAAGATGGTCAAGGTCTTCGTCGCGGTGAAGCGCAAGATCCAGCCGGGCGACAAGATGGCCGGCCGGCACGGCAACAAGGGCGTGGTCTCGAAGATCGTGCCGGCGGAAGACATGCCGTTCCTCGCGGACGGCCAGCCGGTCGACATCGTGCTCAACCCGCTGGGCGTGCCGAGCCGCATGAACGTCGGGCAGATCCTGGAGACCCACCTCGGATGGGCCTGCGCGGGCCTCGGCCAGCGCATCGGCCAGGCGGTCGACGCCTATCTCTCCAAGACCGACGTGAAGCCGCTCAAGGAGACGCTCAAGAAGGTCTACGGCGAAGAGGAGACCATCAAGTCCCTCGGCGAGAAGGACCTTGTCGAGCTCGGCGAGAACCTGCGGCACGGCGTGCCGATCGCGACGCCCGTGTTCGACGGCGCCAAGGAGGCCGACATCGAGAGCATGCTCGATCTCGCCGGCCTCGACCACTCGGGCCAGGTGTCGCTCTTCGACGGGCGCACCGGCGAGCAGTTCGATCGTAACGTGACGGTCGGCTACATCTACATGCTGAAGCTGCATCATCTTGTCGACGACAAGATCCATGCGCGCTCGATCGGTCCTTACAGCCTCGTCACCCAGCAGCCGCTGGGCGGCAAGGCCCAGTTCGGCGGCCAGCGCTTCGGCGAAATGGAGGTGTGGGCGCTCGAGGCCTACGGCGCGGCTTACACGCTGCAGGAGATGCTGACCGTGAAGTCGGACGACGTCGCCGGCCGCACCAAGGTGTACGAGGCGATCGTGCGCGGCGACGACACGTTCGAAGCCGGCATTCCGGAGTCCTTCAACGTGCTGGTGAAGGAGATGCGCTCGCTCGGCCTCAACGTCGACCTGCACAACTCCAAGCAGCGCGCCCCGGGCGAGCAGCCGACGAGCGAAGCCGCCGAGTAAATCGATTTCCCCTCCCGCGCGGCGGGAGGGGCACTAATTCTCAAGAGTGGTCGGCTCGGCCGGCCAAGCGGAGATGGCGATGAATCAAGAAGTCATGAATCTTTTCAGCCCGCAGACCCCGGCTCAGGTCTTCGACCAGATCCGGATCTCGATCGCGAGCCCCGAGAAGATTCTGTCCTGGTCGTACGGCGAGATCAAAAAGCCGGAAACGATCAACTACCGGACCTTCAAGCCCGAGCGCGACGGCCTGTTCTGCGCGCGCATCTTCGGGCCGATCAAGGACTACGAGTGCTTGTGCGGCAAGTACAAGCGCATGAAGTACAAGGGCATCATCTGCGAGAAGTGCGGCGTCGAGGTCACTCTCTCGCGCGTGCGGCGCGAGCGCATGGGCCACATCGAGCTCGCCGCGCCGGTGGCGCACATCTGGTTCCTGAAGTCGCTGCCGAGCCGCATCGGCCTGCTGCTCGACATGACGCTCAAGGACCTCGAGCGCATCCTGTACTTCGAATACTACGTGGTGCTCGAGCCGGGCACGACGCCGCTCGAGATGCATCAGCTCCTGAGCGAGGACGAGTACCTCAAGGCGCAGGACGAGTTCGGCCAGGACAGCTTCACCGCCAAGATCGGCGCCGAGGCGATCCGCGACATGCTGCGCGAGCTCGACCTCGAGAAGATGCAGGCCGACACGCGGGCCGAGCTCGCCTCGACCGACAGCGAGATCAAGAAGAAGAAGGCCGCGAAGCGTCTGAAGCTGATCGACGCGTTCCTGCAGTCGCGCAACAAGCCCGAGTGGATGGTGCTCACCGTCGTTCCGGTGATCCCGCCGGATCTGCGTCCGCTCGTCCCGCTCGACGGCGGCCGCTTCGCGACGTCGGACCTCAACGACCTCTACCGCCGCGTCATCAACCGCAACAATCGTTTGAAGCGGCTGATCGAGCTGCGCGCGCCGGACATCATCATCCGCAACGAGAAGCGCATGCTGCAGGAGGCCGTCGACGCGCTGTTCGACAACGGCCGCCGCGGCCGCGTCATCACGGGCGCCAACAAGCGCCCGCTGAAGTCGCTCGCCGACATGCTCAAGGGCAAGCAGGGCCGCTTCCGCCAGAACCTGCTCGGCAAGCGCGTCGACTACTCCGGCCGTTCGGTCATCGTGGTCGGCCCCGAGCTCAAGCTCCACCAGTGCGGCCTGCCCAAGAAGATGGCGCTCGAGCTGTTCAAGCCGTTCATCTACTCGCGGCTGGACGCCAAGGGCCTGTCGACCACCGTCAAGCAGGCCAAGAAGCTGGTCGAGAAGGAGAAGTCGGAGGTCTGGGACATCCTCGACGAGGTGATCCGCGAGCATCCGGTGCTGCTCAACCGCGCGCCGACGCTGCACCGCCTCGGCATCCAGGCGTTCGAGCCGGTGCTGATCGAGGGCAAGGCGATCCAGCTCCATCCGCTGGTCTGCGCGGCCTTCAACGCCGACTTCGACGGCGACCAGATGGCCGTGCACGTTCCGCTGTCACTCGAGGCGCAGCTCGAAGCGCGCGTGCTGATGATGTCGACCAACAACATCCTGCACCCGGCCAACGGCTCGCCGATCATCGTGCCCAGCCAGGACATCGTCCTCGGCCTCTACTATCTCTCGATCCTGCGCGAGGGTGAACCGGGCGAGGGCAAGACGTTCGGCGACATGGCCTCGATCGAGCACGCGCTCGCCGCGAAGGTCATCGGGCTGCACAGCAAGATCAAGTATCGCTACGACGGCGTCGACGAGAACGGCAATCCGCAGCGCAAGTGGTACGACACCACGCCCGGACGCGCCATTCTCGGCGAGGTGCTGCCGCGCAACCGGAAGATCTCGTTCGACATCGTCAACAAGCTGATGACGAAGCGTGAGATCTCCAACATGATCGACACGGTCTACCGCCACTGCGGGCAGAAAGAGACCGTGATCTTCTGCGATCGCATCATGGCGCTCGGCTTCCACCACGCCTTCAAGGCGGGCATCTCGTTCGGCAAGGACGACATGGTCGTGCCGGCGGCGAAGTGGAAGATCGTCGAGCGCACGCGCGAGCTCGCCAAGGAGTTCGAGCAGCAGTTCAACGAGGGCCTCATCACCCAGGGCGAGAAGTACAACAAGGTCGTCGACGCCTGGTCGAAGTGCACCGAGCAGATCGCCGACGAGATGATGCGCGAGATCTCGTCCACCAAGAAGAGTGCGGACGGGCGCGAGGCGCAGGTCAACTCGATCTACATGATGGCGCACTCCGGCGCGCGCGGTTCCGCCGCGCAGATGCGTCAGCTCGCCGGCATGCGCGGCCTGATGGCCAAGCCGTCGGGCGAGATCATCGAGAGTCCGATCATCTCGAACTTCAAGGAAGGCCTCTCCGTGCTCGAGTACTTCAACTCGACCCACGGCGCCCGCAAGGGTCTGGCCGACACCGCCTTGAAGACCGCGAACTCGGGCTACCTGACCCGCCGTCTCGTCGACGTTGCGCAGGACTGCATCATCACGACCGAGGACTGCGGCACCGACGGCGGCATCAAGGTGCGCGCCATCATCGACGCGGGCCAGGTCGTGGCCTCGCTCGCGAGCCGCATCCTGGGCCGCACGACCGCCGAGGATCTGCACGAGCCCGCCACCGGCAAGCTGATCGTGCCGAAGAACACGCTGCTCGAGGAGCCGCAGGTCGATGCGGTCGTCAACGCCGGCATCCAGGAGGTGCGCATCCGTTCGGTGCTCACCTGCGAGACCGTCAATGGCGTCTGCGGAATGTGCTACGGGCGCGATCTCGCGCGCGGCACGCCGGTCAACATGGGCGAAGCGGTGGGCGTCATCGCCGCGCAGTCCATCGGCGAGCCGGGCACGCAGCTCACCATGCGCACGTTCCACATCGGCGGCGCGGCGCAGATCAACGAGCAGTCGTTCATCGAAAGCAATTTCGACGGGACGATCCGCATCAAGAACAAGAGCGTGGTGCGCAACTCCGACGGCGAGCTGATCGCCATGTCGCGCAACATGACCGTCGCCATCGTCGACGCGGCCGGAACGGAGCGGGCGGTGCACCGCATCCAGTACGGCGCGCGCTTGAAGGTGGACGAGGGTGATCAGATCAAGCGCGGGCAGCGGATCTCCGAGTGGGATCCCTATACGCGTCCGATCCTCACCGAGGTCGAGGGCACGATCGGGTTCGAGGACCTGGTCGAGGGCCAGTCGATGACGGAGCAGCTCGACGAGTCGACCGGTATCGCCAAGCGCATGGTCACCGACTGGCGCACGTCGAGCCGCGCGGCCGACCTGCGTCCGGCCATCGTGATCAAGGGCAAGGACGGCAAGATCCTCAAGCTCGCGCGCGGCGGCGACGCCCGCTACCAGCTTGCGGTCGACGCGATCCTGTCCGTCGATCTCGGCGGCAAGGTCAAGGCGGGCGACGTCATTGCCCGTATCCCGACCGAAAGCGCCAAGACGCGCGACATCACCGGCGGTCTGCCGCGGGTGGCGGAGCTGTTCGAGGCGCGGCGGCCGAAGGAATCGGCGGTCATCGCCGAGATCTCCGGCACGGTGCGGTTCGGCAAGGACTACAAGAACAAGCGCCGCATCACGATCGAGCCGGCCAACAAGGACGAAGAGGCGCGCGAGTACCTCATCCCGAAGGGCAAGCACATCCACCTGCAGGATGGCGACATCATCGAGAAGGGCGATTACCTGCTCGACGGCAACCCGGCGCCGCACGACATCCTCGCTGTTAAGGGCGTTGAGGAGCTGGCGGCATACCTCGTGAACGAGATTCAAGAGGTGTATCGGCTGCAGGGCGTCGTCATCAACGACAAGCACATCGAGGTGATCGTTCGCCAGATGCTGCAGAAGGTCGAGGTGGACGATACCGGCGAGAGCGACCTCATTCAGGGCGAACAGCTCGACAAGGTCGAATTCGACGAGATCAACGCCAAGCTGGTCGAGGAGGGCAAGAAGCCGGCAACCGGCCACCCGATCCTGCTCGGCATTACCAAGGCCTCGCTGCAGACGCGTTCATTCATCTCGGCGGCGTCGTTCCAGGAGACCACCCGCGTGCTCACCGAAGCCGCCGTCAGCGGCAAGGCGGACACGCTCGACGGCCTCAAGGAGAATGTCATCGTGGGCCGCCTGATCCCGGCGGGCACGGGCGCCCAGATGAACACGCTGCGCGAGGTCGCCACGAAGCGCGACCAGCTCATCCTCGACGAGCGCGAGAAGGAGGCCGCCAAGGCCGCCGCCGCTCCCGCCGAGCAGCCGGCGCTGCCGGCGGCCGAGTGAGCCGGACGCATCGATCGCAAAGGTTCGAAGGGCCGCCCACGGGCGGCCCTTTCTTTTTGATGTCGGTTCGACTTATGCACCGGCCTTGCGGGCTGCCGGGGCGTCAGCGCGGCCGCGCCGCGCCCTCGGACATGAAGGTGAAGGCTTTCGGTCCCGCCATGTAGCCGGCCTGCAGGTGATCGATCGCAAAGCCGGCGTCCTCGATCATGGCGCGGATCGGGCGATTGAGGTGGCAGCCGCCCGCGAGCCTCCGCCACAGCGGCGTGAGCCGGTCCTGCCAGACGCGCACGCCGGCGTCGGGCGCGCGCCCATGCTCGACGAACAGCAGTCGTCCACCCGGCCGGAGCACGCGCCGCATCTCGGCCAGCGCCGCCCTCGCATTCGGAATGCTGCACAACGTCCAGGTCGTGACCACGCTGTCGACGCTTTGCGCATCGAGCGGGATCGCTTCGGCCGAGCCTTCGACGAGACGCACCCGCTGCGCGCTCTCGTGGGCGGCGCGCTGCGCCATGGCGATCAGGCGCGCGGACGGCTCCAGCCCGAGCACCTCGTTGACCGCCGGCGAATAGAACGGCAGGTTGAGCCCGGATCCGATCCCGATCTCCAGCACGCGTCCTTGCGCCGCCGCGGCGACGCGCTCGCGATAGGGCAGGAGGCGGGTGTTGCGCATCGCGAGATGCACGAGGCGCGGCACGATGACGTCGCCGTAGAAGCCCATGGGCAACCTCAACCATCTGTGGGCCGCCGGGTGCCGGCGGCGATCAATCGCCGTGCCGTTCGCGGCTCCGCTCCATGAACCGCCGTGCCGCTGCGACGATTACGTCGAGTGCATCGGTGGTTCCGTCGGCCTCGCCCTTCTCGAAATCGCTGTCGCTCTGTCCCATCTGGTTGGTGACATGCGCAAAGCACAGCACCGGCTTGCCGCGTGCGGTGGCGAAAGCATAGAGCGCGGCGGCCTCCATTTCGACGGCAAGAAGCTCCTTCGCCCTCATCGCGGCGATCGCCGCCGGCGTTTCGCGAAACGGAGCGTCGGTGGTCCACGTTGGGCCTTGCGTCACGGGAACGCGCAGCCCGTCGAATGCGCCGCCCATCATCTCCAGCAGGGCGGCGTTGGCCGTGCTGTATTGCGACGGCGCCGTGTAGTGATAGCTGGTGCCCTCGTCGCGCAATGCGCGGTCGATGAGAATGAAGTAGGGCGGGGGCCGCAGCGGCAGGATCTGCCCCGCCGAGGTCATGCTGATCAGGAACCGGCAGCCGGACGCGAACAGCTCTTCCGCCAGCAGCACGGCGAACGCAGCGCCCACGGCGCAACCAATGATGCCGAGCTCGACGTCGCTTTCGGCAAAGCGGTTGAGTTGCGTGTGATAACAGGCCCAGCCGGTGTCGTGCGTCGTGCGCCCGTCCTTGCTCAGCCGCCGCACGATGTCGCCGTCGGGATCGAGCACGCAGATCGCCGGGACCACGGCAGGCGCCAGCCGCTTCTGGCGGCGGGCGGCGCGCAACAGGCTCTCGGGGGTGAATGCCGAGGGTGCTCCGTAGTGCTTGTCAGCAAGGATCGGGGGGGAGGCCATGCGGGTCCGATGAGGCCGGTGATGCGACGGTGTTCGATGGACGTCAGAACACGAGGACCTTATCCGCCTCGCATGTGGCGGCGGCAAGCTCGTCCATGCTGCTGCGCCGCGTCCCGGCGATCACGTCGGCGTCACCAAGGCCGCGGGCGTCCATGCAGGTGCCGCACAGCAGGACCTCTCCCTTGCCGGCAAGCACGCGACCGAGCATGCGCTCGACGTTATAGTAGCCCTCCGGCGTCTTCTGGCCGGCCCGCGCCGCCGTGACCGCGTCCGCCATCAGGAAGATCATGATCTGCCCCTGCGCATCCTTTTTGAGAAGAGCGCTCGCGAGCCGCAGCGCATTGTAGCAGCGTTCAGTGCCGTAAGGCGGATCGTTGAGGATGAACAGCGTCTTCATGGCTCGCCCTCTCGCGGCGCGGTTCCGGTCATGCAAGCGGCAGCCCGTGCCTGTTCCACTGCTCCATGCCGCCGCGCAGGACATGCACGTCTTCAAAACCCGCGTCGCGCAGGAGCGCCGCCGCCATCGCCGAGCGTTTGTCGGTGCGGCACACCAGCGTGACCGGCCGGTCGCGCAACGTACTGATCTCACTCATGCGCGCCGCAATCGCGCCGACCGGCAGGTTCCTGGCGCTCTTGATGTGACCAAGCGGTCCCGTGAATTCGTCCGCGTCGCGCACGTCGATGACAGCGACTGGCTCGCCCGCCTGGAGCCGGGCTGCAAGATCGTCGACCTCGATCCATGCCCCACCCGGATTGCGGCGCAGCCGGCGCACCAGCCGCGGCAGGAACGCCGTGGCCGCGAGCAGCGCAAGCGCGATCAGCCCGTAGCGGACCGCGGTTTCGTTGCCGGCGGCGGCTTCGCGTCCGGCGTAGCCGAGCCAGCTGAAGGCGAGGGTGCCCGGGGCCATGAAGATCAACGACGCGATGGCGTAATGCGACAGCGGAATGCGGGTCAGGCCGAGCGCATAGTTCGTGAGATTGAACGGGAATATCGGAACGAGTCGCACCAGCGCGACGAAGCGCCAACCTTCGGCTTCCACCCCGGCGATCAGGCGCGCGAGCCGCGGGCCGGCCCTGCCGCGCACCCAGTCGCCCGCCAGATAGCGCCCGACGAGGAAGGCGGCGGTCGCGCCCAGCGTTGCGCCAGCGAGGTTGAGCAGCG
>Ga0180222_1000950_pt1 | contig 35532 bp, 29 predicted proteins | sample eDN5th37CKraftOP_FD_151336 | JGI IMG/M metagenome (GOLD analysis project Ga0180222, IMG submission 151336) | Enriched Organic Plus compost microbial communities from Emeryville, California, USA - eDNA 5th pass 37_C Kraft OP (version 2) (version 2) ...
GGCCCGGCTCCGGCTGGGGCGGACAGGGTGTCGGTCCGGTGCGCCCGCCGCATCAGGGCAACAGGCCGGGCGCAGGCGCCTGCACTCGCGAATATATGCCGGTTTGCGCGCGGCGCGGCAATGACAGGCGCACTTTCCCCAACCGTTGCGAAGCCGACCGTGCAGGCTATCGAATCATGAGCAGCGGGCAGTGCCGGTAGGCCGGACACCAATGGGAATATGGGAAAGGCCGCAAAATGCGGCCTTTCCAGTTCATTCCATAGAAGGTTTCCTCACCGCCCCGGTCGGCCTGTCTTGCCGGGGCGGCGCTTCTTGCGCGCGGTTTCTGCCGGGTCTTCGTAAGAGCCGATGCCGGCGCGCTCACGGCGGATCGCCGCATCGTTGCCGCCGCTCGGCACTTCCGTCCGCTTCACCGTCATCTCGTCCAGCGTGTTCTTGCGGAACAGCGGTTTTGCCATATCCGTGCCCGGTCCCATATCGTCAAGCGACGGCTTCTGGAACAAGGACGGCTTGCCAAGCGGGCGCGTCGTATCCGCACCCATTTCATCCAGCGTCGGCTTGCGGAAGCGCGAATTACCGGAGGGCTTGCCCTTGTTGCGGCTGGCTCCCGCATCGCCCGCCTCGAATTCGCGTGCCAGCGGGTCGTCGGCGATGGCCAGTTCCGTCTCGCGCAGGCGCTTGATCTCGTCGCGCAGCCGTGCCGCCTTTTCGAAGTCGAGATCGGCGGCGGCGTCGCGCATCTGCTTTTCCAGATGCTCCAGATGGGCGGCAAGGTTGTTGCCCATCATAGCGCCTTCTTCCGCGAAGCCCGAAATATCCGCGCGGACATGATCGCGCTCGTAAACCGAGCCGAGAATATCCGAGATATTCTTCTTCACCGAAGCGGGCGTGATGCCGTGTTCCTCGTTATAGGCGATCTGCTTTTCGCGGCGGCGGCTGGTTTCGTCCATCGCGCGCTGCATCGAGCCGGTAATATTGTCGGCATAGAGAATGACCTTGCCGTCAACGTTACGCGCCGCGCGGCCGATGGTCTGGATGAGCGAGGTTTCCGAACGCAGGAAGCCTTCCTTGTCGGCGTCGAGAATGGCGACGAAGCCGCATTCGGGAATGTCCAGACCTTCGCGCAGCAGGTTGATGCCGACCAGCACGTCGAAAGCGCCAAGCCGCAGATCGCGGATGATCTCGATGCGCTCCAGCGTGTCGATATCCGAATGCATGTAGCGCACGCGCACGCCCTGTTCATGCAGATATTCCGTCAGGTCTTCCGCCATGCGCTTGGTCAGCACGGTGACCAGCGTGCGGTAGCCTTTTGCCGCCGTATCGCGAATTTCGCCCAGCACGTCATCGACCTGCGTCTTGGCGGGGCGGATTTCGACCGGCGGGTCGATCAGCCCGGTCGGGCGGATGACCTGTTCTGCGAACACGCCGCCTGCTTCTTCCATTTCCCAGCCGCCCGGCGTTGCCGAAACGGCGATGGTCTGCGGGCGCATGGCATCCCATTCCTCGAAGCGGAGCGGGCGGTTGTCCATGCAGGAAGGCAGGCGGAAGCCATATTCGGCAAGCGTTGCCTTGCGGCGGAAGTCGCCTCGATACATGCCGCCGATCTGCGGAACGGTGACGTGGCTTTCATCGATGAAAACCAGCGCATTGTCGGGGATATATTCAAACAGGGTCGGCGGCGGCTCGCCGGGGTTGCGCCCGGTCAGATAGCGCGAATAGTTTTCGATGCCCGCGCAGGAGCCAGTCGCTTCCAGCATTTCAAGGTCGAATGTCGTGCGCTGGTCGAGCCGCTGCGCTTCCAGCAGGCGACCGGCGCGGGTCAGTTCGTCAAGCCGGTGCTTCAGCTCTTCCTTGATCGACTTGATCGCCTGATTGAGCGTCGGGCGCGGCGTCACATAGTGCGAGTTCGCGTAGATCTTGACCGATTTCAGCTCGCCGGTCTTCTGGCCGGTCAGCGGGTCGAACTCGGTGATGGATTCGATCTCGTCACCGAAAAGCGAAATGCGCCAGGCGCGGTCCTCAAGGTGGGCCGGGAACAGTTCGATCGTGTCGCCGCGCACGCGGAACGAGCCGCGCACGAAATTAATGTCCTGACGCTTGTATTGCTGCGCCACCAGATCGGCGAGAAGCTGGCGCTGGTCGAGCCGGTCGCCGATCTTCATTTCAAAGGTCATGGCCGTATAGGTTTCGACCGAACCGATACCGTAGATGCACGACACGGAGGCGACGATGATCACGTCGTCGCGCTCAAGCAGCGCACGGGTGGCCGAGTGGCGCATCCGGTCGATCTGCTCGTTGATGGACGATTCCTTCTCGATATAAGTGTCCGAGCGCGGCACATAGGCTTCCGGCTGGTAGTAATCGTAGTAGGAAACGAAATATTCGACAGCGTTGTTCGGGAAGAAATTCTTGAACTCGCCGTAAAGCTGCGCGGCCAAGGTCTTGTTTGGCGCGAGAATCAGGGCAGGGCGCTGCGTCTGCTGGATGACCTGCGCCATGGTGAAGGTCTTGCCGGAGCCGGTGACGCCGAGCAGAACCTGCGTGCGGTCATTGTTCTCCAACCCTTCCACCAGATCGCGAATGGCCGTCGGCTGGTCGCCGGACGGTTCGAACTCGGTCTCCATGCGGATCGGCACGCCGCCTTCGGATTTCTCCGGCCGGGCGGGGCGGTGCGGGGTCCACAGCTCGCCATTCTTGAACAGCGGATTGCCGGAGGCGATCAGGTCCGACAGGGCCTGAACCGTCGCCGTCGCGCCGGACGGATTCAGGCCTGCGGCGTCTTCAAGGCTGATATCGAGACCGGCGACAGGATTGAGTCCAGCCGCCGCGCGTTCCTTGGCGGAAGCCGCGCCGCCCATCGACGTGCCGCGGCCCGTGCGCGAGGCTTCCTTGCTGCGCTCGGGAATCTTCTTGGGTTGTTTTGGATTTTTTGCGCGCGGCTTGGCCGCCTCGTCGCCGATTTCCTTCGCCCAATCAGCAATGGACCCGGATAGGGGCGCGCCGGAAAACCCGGCCTGTGGCGCTTCACCGAAGCCGCCAGCCTTGTCGTGCGAATCCTGGGAGTGTTTGTCTTTTGAGGAAGCCATGGCCCTATATTGTTACCGCATATCTTAAGCGGAACCGGTTTCCACTTTCCGCGTCATGCTTCCAATATGGAATTTCAACGCCCAAATGAAAAGGGCGAGAAGGTGGAATCCTTCACGCCCTCAACATATCCAACGATGCTCCTGACAGAAGGCTGTCAGGAGCAGGCCTTTACCGCCTGCCGAAACGACGCGGGCCCGGCCCGAAATTGTGATGATAGCCCGGATGATCGTTCCAGCCCGGACGGTCTACCCAATGCGGGCGCGGCGGTCCCCAGTTCGACTGGCAATTGCGGCCAATGCAGCCATTGACGATGGTCGGACCGCGACCCCAGCCGCCGCGATAATAGGGGTCGTAATAGCGGGGTCCGCTATTGGCGACCGCCGCGCCTATGGCCATGCCCGCGATCAGCGGTATGCCGACAGCGGCGGCAGTGGAGCCGAAATTGTCGTTGGTCGTATAGACGCCGCCGGTGGACTGGATGGCGATGTAGCGGGAAGAAGCCCAGCCGGACAATCCGCCATAGCTCACCTGACACCAGCCATAGCCGTCCGTGCAGCCCGCGACCGTGACGCCGACGCCGTTGGGAATGCTGCCCAGACTTCCATAGCCGGTTCCTGGTCCAGTGCGCAGGTTTATCGTGGTAGTTACAATGGCGTTTGCAGCTTGCGCGCCGGTTGTAGTTAGAAGTGCTAATGTAATAACTGCTGATTTAACTATATTCCGCATCCTGTCGACCCCTATTGCATCGAAATTGATATATTAATATCATGGATATTCCGGTATTTCTTTAAATTTATTTATGATGGTGTCGTTATGATTAATGGATATCAAGCAAAGCCGTGTAAATAAGCTGTGATTGAAGATTGAATGGCAGCTCTTTTCACCGCCGTGCGCCTGTTACATACTCCGGCGCGACTCTCCGGTGTCTGTTCCGATGCCCGCCGGTTTGAAATCAGACGCCCAAGCTTTGAAGGAACCATGTTGATGAGTAGTGATGGTACGCCGAAGGGTATGCTGACATTGCGTGTGCCTGCCATGCCGAAGGATGCGAATGCGGCATTTGATATTTTCGGCGGCTGGGTGATGGCGCAGATGGACTCCGCCTCCGGCATTCGTGCTGCGGAGCGCGCAAAGGGGCGCGTGGTGACGGCAGCGGTGCGGGAAATGTCCTTCGCCAAGCCGGTGAAGATCGGCGATGCGCTGTGCGTCTATACGGAAATCACGCGGGTGGGGCGCAGCTCGATCACCCTGCGGGTTGAGGCCTGGGCGCAGCGTTATCTGACCCAGCAGATGGATCTCGTGACCCATGGCGAGTTCATCATGGTGGCGCTGGATGAAGAGGGCAAGCCGACGCCGGTGCCGCCGGAAAAATGAGGCATCGTCAAGCCCGGCATCGCGTCGGGCTTATTTGCAGGCGCGATATCCGCTGCGGCGCTGCATCAGGTCGAAATGGAAATGGTCGGCATGTTCCGGGTTGTAGCCGGGGCCAAGAACCGTGGTGAAATAGCCGCAGGCCTCGGAACGCACGCTGTTGAGCAGGCCCTTTTCACGAAATGCGAAGAAGCCCGGCTTGCGCACCATGATGTTCTTGCCGTTGTTGAGCACGATCTTGGTGACGTCGATGGCGTTGCCGCGTGAATGTTCCGACATTTTCGCGCCGCGACGGTGGTTCATGGTGCGGCAGGAATAGCCCCCGGCATTATAGATCGTGCTGACACCGGACAGATAGCGCAGGCGCGAGGCGGGTTGCAGGTCGCCCTTGATCCAGCGGGCAAAGGCTTCGGTTACCTGGCAGTTCAGCGTCGCCGCCGGCTTGAAGGCGATGGAGCCGCTGTTGAAGCCCGACACCTCGATCGGGTTCTCGATATGGCAGGAGCTGCTGCGGTAGATGGTCGGCTTTTCCTTGAAGACGACGCCGAGCCGTTTGAGGCGCGTGCGGCAGGCTGCTTCCGCGTTGGACATCGTATAGAGGTTTTCGGCAGCCGTCACCGGGTTCTGAATGGGGGCCGAGAAGCCATAGTCGCCCGAATATTGCGGACGGTTCTGCGGTGCGGATTGGGCGACGTGGTTTTCTTCCTCTTCGGCAAGGCCGACGACGCGCTCTTCATGCGGCTCCTGCATGACAGGCGGGGGCGCGACCGGCGCCGTTCTCGCCACCGGGGCCTCGGGCACCATCATATCGGAATTGCCGACACTGGCCTGCGGACGCGGGGCGCTTTCGCCGGAACAGCCAGCGAGGACGGCGAGCAGCAGGATGGATAAAGAGGGGGCCAGACCTCGCAACCGGGGGCGCTGGCGGCTGACTGGAGCGGCGGCGGACAACGCGGAACTCATGTCCATACCTTTCTTCAGGAGACCAGACCGATGGCGTTTCCTGAATATTAGCCTGCAAGCGTAAAGGAAGAGTCAGCGCCTGCGTTAAGGGCTGTGGCGGAATGGGGGCAAACAGGGGGCAGGATTGGCAAATCGCCGCCGTTGTTTTATCACCGTGCGGCGGTTTTCGGGCCATGCCGCAGACAACTCCTCCCGGTCCCTGAAGTCATTTCCATGTCAGCACTGATTTCGCCAAGCGTCCTGCCGATCCTGCTTCTCATCGGCTCCAACGTTTTCATGACATTCGCCTGGTACGGGCATCTGAAATTCACCAGCACGCCGCTCGTCACCGTCATTTTCATCAGCTGGGGCATTGCGCTGATCGAATATTGCATGGCGGTTCCGGCCAACCGCATCGGGCATGAGGTCTATTCGGCGGCGCAGCTCAAGACCATTCAGGAAGTCATCACCCTGGTGATCTTCAGCCTGTTCTCGGTCTTCTATCTCAAGGAAGCCTTTACGTGGCACCACCTGCTGGGCTTTGCGCTCATTGCGGGCGGGGCAGCCTTGATTTTCAAGGCCTGATGAAATCACTCGGCAGCGGCAAGTTCCGGCTTGCGTTTCCAGAACATGGGCACGAGTTCGACGGCCATCATGGCGGAGAAGATCAGTCCGCAGCCGATGAGGCCGATGAAGGTCACGCGTTCGCCGAGGAAGATGGCGCCGAACAGGGCCGCGAAAAGCGCTTCCGATGCCAGGAAGATCGCGGCCTGCGCGGAGGTGGTATAGCGCTGCCCGATGGCTTGCAGGGTGAAGGCGACGCCGGACGAGAAAACGCCGGTGAAGAGGATTTCCTTCCAGGTCAGCGTGATGGCGGTCCAGTTGAAATCTTCAACCATGGAAGCAATGGCAAGTCCCGCGACGGCGCTGGTCGCGAACTGGACGCAGCTTAGCGTTATCGGTCGTCCGGCGCGGTTTGCGCGGCTGATCAGCACCACCTGCAATGCCCAGAACACGGCGCCGCCGATGACCAGCAGGTCGCCCTGCTTGAGCGCGGTCAGCGTGCCGCCGGAGAGCAGGAATATGCCTGCAAGACAGGCTGCGGCGCTGGGCCAGACCACCGGATGCGGCCATGTGCGAAACAGGATGACGCCGAGCACCGGCACCATCACCACATAAAGCCCGGTCAGAAACCCGGCATTGGTGACGGACGTGGTGATGAGCCCGATCTGCTGGAGGACGAGCCCGATGAAGAGGCTCAGGCCAATGACCATGAAGAAGAGATAGTTGGAGCGGCTGAGGCTGATCTTCGCGCGGCGCCCTTCCGTGACGGCCCATGGCAGGACGGTGAGCGAGGCGATTGCCGAGCGGATGCCGATGAACAGGAACGGCCCGATGCTGGCCATCGCCGTCGATTGCGCGACGAAACCCATGCCCCAGATGGCGCCCGCCAGAAGCAGCAGCATGTTGGCCTGTATGCGCGTCATCCTTACCTCGGTTCGATCTTTTCCAGCCGTCATGCTATAGGCAATATTGCGGGCGGGCGGCAAGGGACCTTCCGATTCTGCGACATTCATGCATGACCGGATTTTCAGGGATTCATACCGGCGGGGGTTTTATGCTTTCTTTATCTCGTCAATCCACTTTCGGGGCTGCTTTCGGGACCGCTTTCTTGGCGTCGATTGCCACGGCGATGCTGTTTGCGGCCAGCGGAGAATCGCAGGCGGCTTTCAAGAAGGTTCGCGACACGCAGGTCCTGTGCGATTTCGCGCAGAACTGCACATTGACCCTGACGCCGGTCGCAAGCGATGGCGCGCCCGAATCCGGTATAGGACTTGGCATTTTTCGCAGCAGCCAGCCGGGGTCGAAGCCGGTCCTGCAGCTTTCCTATGTCGATCAATCCCGGAAAACCGGCAAGCTGGAGATTTCCGTCGACGGCCAGCCGCTGCTTGACATCGATGTCTCGGCCTTGAAGGCAGAGGACGATCAGCTCGATTATACGGGCGATCTTGCCAAGGTGCTTGAAGCCATGAAGAACGGCCAGAAGTTGCAGCTGAAACTGGCCGGAGCGACTTCGACCTATTCACTTTCGGGATTTGTCGGCGGGCTGATCTATGTGGATGAGCAACAATCGCGCGATGGAACCGTCGAGGCGTTGCAGGTCAAGGGCAGCAAGCCGGCGCCCGCTCCACCCGTACTCAAGCTGATTGAGACGGTCGAAGAGATACCGGCTGAAATCCGCAAGGACTTTTCAGAGGAAACGGCGGTTTGCGGCGGGACCAGTCCCGGCATGTTCCGCAATGCGGGCGGCTTCGAGACAAGGATTGCCGATGGTCTCGATCTCATCGGCCTGCCGTGCGGCTCGCCGGGCGCCTATAATCAGCCCTATGCTTTCTATAGCCGCTATGAAAACAGGATCGTGCCGATCTCCCTGCCTACCATTTCCGACGATGGCCCGACAGTGACCGATACGGCATGGAACATCGACTGGAACCAGAAATCCCTGACGCTGACGGCCTTCTTCAAGGGCAGGGGGCTTGGTGATTGCGGCATTTACGATGTCTGGAAAGCCACCGACAGCGGCGAGGGCCGGGTGCGTTTCGTGCTGGTGCAGGAACGCTCAAAAGGCGATTGCGATGGCAGTTATGCGGGAGGCCCGGAGAAATGGCCGGCGAGCTGGCCAGTCAACCCGAAATAACCGGCGCGGGAAAGCGCCGCTTTTGCAGAGAGTTGACAGGGACATATTTTTCCGCGTGAAATGATTGATGGAAATGCTATAGTTCTGTGAATGGTTATTCGAACGGTTCCGAGACGGATGTTTCGGCGACCGTTTTCTTTTTGTGTCTCGGGGGTTGGAAGCCTCCGAAAAGCGCCTCGCACTATCCAAGCATTGCGCGAGGTGAGGCGGGCAAATCAAACTGCCGGTGCGTGCAGGGCCTCGGGGAGAGGCGAAGCGCCGGATGAAGGAAAGGACTGGGTATGGAAAAGTTCCCTATGACCCCTGGCGGTTTTGAAAAGCTCAAGGAAGAGCTGCGCTGGCGCCAGCAATCGGAGCGCCCTCGGATTATTGAGGCAATTGCTGAAGCGCGTGCGCATGGCGACCTGTCCGAAAACGCCGAATATCACGCTGCGAAAGAAGCCCAGAGCCTGAACGAAGGCCGTATCAACGAGCTGGAAGATCTGGTTGCGCGCGCGGAAGTCATCGACGTTTCCAAGCTTTCGGGCGACCGCATCAAGTTCGGCGCGACCGTCACCATGATCGACGAAGATACGGAAGAAGAGAAAATCTACCAGATCGTCGGCGATCAGGAAGCCGATGTGAAGCAGGGCCGGATTTCCATTTCATCGCCGATTGCGCGCGCGCTGATCGGCAAGGGCGAAGGCGACACGATTGAAGTCAACGCGCCGGGCGGCTCGCGCTCCTATGAAATCGTCGGCTTGAAGTTCGTCTGATTTCCATGAAAGTCCCGGTTCAGGATGTCGAGGTGGTGGCGCCGAATTTCAAGCGCCGCCTCTCCGGGGTTACATCGACGATCGTCCAGCTCATCCCGTTGCAGCGTGCAAAAGGGCTGAACATCGCGACGATGGGGCCGGGCCTGCCTGACACGCTCCCGCATCTTGGCTGGAGCGCGTTGCTGTCCTTCTGGTCGAAGCCGCGAACGAAGCCCTGCCGCATCTGGCACGCGCGGCGCAATATCGAAATGCTGGCCGGTATTTTCATGCGCGATGTGCTGCGCATGAAACTGAGGCTTATCTTTACCTCGGCTGCGCAGCGCCACCACAAGCCCTTCACGAAATGGCTGATCCGCCGCATGAATGCGGTGATTGCAACGAGCGGCCGCTCCGGAAGCTTTCTTGAAGTGCCGCATGATGTCATCATGCATGGCGTGGATTTGCAGCGGTTTCATCCGCCGGTTGGCGGCGAGGACAGTTTCGCGGCGTCCGGCCTGCCCGGAAAATATGCAGTCGGCTGCTTCGGTCGCGTGCGTTCCTCCAAGGGAACGGACCTTTTTGTCGACGCGATGGTCGCACTTCTGCCGAAATATCCGGACTGGACGGCGATCATTACCGGGCGCACGACTGCCGAACACCAGTCTTTCGAGGATGCTCTGAAGGCGAAGATCGCGGCTGCGGGCTTGCAGGATCGCATTCTTATTCTGGGTGAAGTGCCGGATATTCGCGTGTGGTATCGCCGCCTGACGCTTTATGTTGCGCCTTCGCGCAATGAAGGTTTCGGGCTGACGCCGCTGGAAGCCATGGCGTCGCAAACGGCAGTGGTCGCCAGCGATGCAGGCGCCTATGCGGAAATGATCGTGGAAGGCACCGGAACATCGGTTGCGGCTGGTGACGGGGAAGCGCTGCGCAAGGCTATCGAGCCCTATCTGGCCGATCCGGCACTGGCCGAACGCGACGGCGAAAATGCACTCAGGCATGTTCGCGCCACGTTTCCGCTCGAAAAGGAAGCGGCTGCGATCAGCGGTGTTTACGAGCGCGTGTTCGCCGGGAAATAATCGGAAACTTCCCGGCCTGCCGTCAGGCGATCAGAGGATCATCAGCGGTTCGTCCTTGACCGGACGAATGGTGAGCGCAGTGCGCACGGAATCCACGTTGGGAGCCGCGGTCAGTTCCTCGATCACGAAGGTCTGGAACGTGTTGAGATCGCGCGCGACGCAATGGAGCAGGAAGTCGGATTCGCCCGAAACCATCCAGGCGCGGCGTACCAGCGGCCATTGCTTGGTTTTCTCCGCAAAAGCCTTGAGGTCCGCATCCGCCTGGCGATGCAGGCCGACCGAGCAGAACGCAACGAGGTCCTGTCCGAGCGAGTTGCCGTTCAGAATGGCGCGATAACCGCGGATGACGCCGCTTTCTTCCAGCTTGCGCACACGGCGAAGGCAGGGCGGGGCCGAAATGCCGACGCGCTCGGCCAGCTCGACATTGGTGATGCGCCCGTTATTCTGGAGCTCCCGAAGGATTTTCCAATCGATTTCATCCAGATCGGCCTTGATCGGCATGCGTAACTCCGCGCGCAAGGAAATTTCATTCCGGGGTAATTATAGAACATTCGTCGCCATCGCGGCGCAATCTAATCCTGCTCATATCAAATGATGCGGCTGGATGTAAACTGCCTGACGCCCTGTCAACGCACCCAAAAAGCGCGAGTGAACAGGATATACACCGTAACGAGCTCCAGACGCCCGACCAGCATAAGAAATGAAAGCACCCATAATGCCGGGTCGTGAATGGTGGAAAAGTTGCCGACGGGGCCAATCGTGTCGCCAAAACCGGGCCCGACATTGGAAAGCGCCGTCAGCGCGCCGGTGAAGGCCGATACGAAATCGAGGCCCAGCGAGGCGAGCAGCACCGCGCCGATCACGAGCGACGCACAATAGAGGAACAGATAGAGCAGCACGTTCTGCGCGATATCGCCGGAGATTTCCGAGGTGCCATAGCGGATCTTGATGACCGCATGGGGCATGATGAGGCGGGCGAGATTGGCTTGCGTCAGGCTCCACAGGATGATGAGACGGTTCATCTTGATGCCGCCCGACGTCGAGCCGGCGCAACCGCCGAGAAACGAGGCGAGGAAGAAAATTCCAATCGCAGGCGGTCCCCACAGCGAATAGTCTTCCGTGGCATAGCCTGTGGTGGTCATGACCGACACGAAGTGGAACGAGGCGGAAATCAGCGCGTCGCCGAAAGGCACGTCGGAGCCGAGCCGCAGCACCACGGCGAGCGCAAAGCTGAAACCGATGGCGATGGCGAAGAACAGTTTCACCTGCGGGTCGGCAAGCGATTCCATGCGGCGCGGCATGAAGGCCTTGATGTAAAGCACGAAGGGGAGCGCCGAAAGCGCCATGAAGACGGTGGAGACGACAAGAAGCAGCCGGTTTCCCTCATAGAAGCCGATTGAGCTGTCATGCGTGGAAAAACCTGCCGTCGCCACGGTCGTCAGGCCATGATTGATGGCGTCGAAAACGCTCATGCCGACAGCAAAATAGGCGATGATGCAGGCCGCCGTCAGGCTGAGATAAGCCAGTATGATGCCGAGCGCGATCTGGTTCATGCGCGGGAGGATTTTTTCCGACTTGTCGGAATTTTCCATATGAAAGAGCGCCAGCCCGCCCGCCCGCAGCGATGGCAGCAACAGAAGGGCGAGGCCGATAAAGCCGACGCCGCCGATCCAGCAAAGAATCGAGCGCCACAAGAGAATGCCGCGCTGCATGTTGTCGAGCCCGGTGAGCGCGGTCGCGCCCGTGGACGTGACGCCCGACATGGCCTCGAAGAACGCCGTGGCGTAGCTGATCGGCAGATGCGAAAAATAGAGCGGGATCGAGCCGAGGAAGCTTGCGGTCAGCCACAGGCAGGCCGTCAGCAGAAAACCGAGACGCGGCGTGAAGCGCATTGTCTGGTTTTGCGTGGCCAGCAGGAACAGGGCGGAAAGAGCGCCTGTGGCCGCAGCCGAGCGCACGAAAATGAGCCAGTCGTCGCTTCCGTCGCGCAGGTCGATCGCCGCAGGCAGAAGCATGGCGGCAGCCATGATGAGGCCGAAACGCGCGCAGATATTGGCGACTGACTTGTAAATGGCGGCCGGCTCCGGGTTGGCGGATTATTCATTGCATGAAGCTTGTTTAGCGTGAGATCGATCTACCCGCAACGTATTGGCGCGAAAGGCTTTGCTCAAATGGTTACAAGCTGTGGCTAAAGCGCAGCAAATCCCTGTGGAACCTTGCAAACGATGAGGGCCGGACCTACCTTGGCCATAATGTCGGGGCATTGGCCGAACAGGATGCGAAAGCGATTCTGGTGGGCTGGAACCTGCCGCTTTTAATCGATTTTAGTGTGTGCCGGATTGTGAGCGGTTCAAGGCGCACGTGAAAGCCAACATGTGGGGCGCTGACAAGGCCTGAGCAGGCCGAAGCGCTCCGGGACCGGAGAAAACTTCATGTCACAGCGTCATGCGCCAGTCATTGTCATCGGCTCGGGTCCTGCTGGTTATACTGCGGCGATTTATGCCGCCCGCGCCATGCTGAAGCCCATCGTGATCGCCGGGCTGCAGCAGGGCGGTCAGCTGATGATCACCACCGACGTGGAAAACTATCCGGGCTATGCCGATCCGGTGCAGGGACCGTGGATGATGGATCAGATGGCGACGCAGGCGCAGAATGTCGGCGCTGAAATCGTCCATGACATCATCACCGAGGTTGAAACGACGGTGCGTCCTTTCCGCCTGAAGGGCGATTCCGGCACGGTCTATACCTGCGATGCGCTGATCATCGCCACGGGCGCACAGGCCAAATGGCTTGGCCTCGACAGCGAGCAGACCTTCATGGGCGGCGGCGTTTCGGCCTGCGCGACCTGTGACGGCTTCTTCTATCGCGGCAAGGATGTGGTCGTGGTCGGCGGCGGCAATACCGCTGTCGAGGAAGCGCTTTACCTTTCGCATATTGCCAAGAGCGTCACGGTTGTGCATCGCCGCGACGGTTTCCGCGCAGAAAAGATCATGCAGGATCGCCTGCTTTCGCGCCAGAACGTCTCCGTTATCTGGAACAGCGTGATCGATGAAATCCTCGGCACCGAAGCAAAGCCGCCGATGGGCGCGACCGTCACCGGCGTGCGTCTCAAGAATGTCGTGACCGGTGAAACGCAGGAACTCGACACGCATGGCGTTTTTGTCGCCATCGGCCACGCGCCTGCGGTTTCCTTGTTCGAGGGCAAACTGAAGCAGAAGCCGAACGGCTATCTATGGACCGCGCCCGATTCGACGGCTACCGACGTTCCGGGCATTTTCGCCGCGGGCGACGTCACGGACGACATTTATCGTCAGGCCGTGACTGCTGCCGGCATGGGCTGCATGGCTGCTCTTGAGGCCGAGCGCTGGCTTGCCGCACAGGAACCGCTGCACGAAGCTGCGGAGTAATGAGAGGGGAATACCGTGGTCGCACCGCTCGACTGGGATAAACTGCGCATTTTTCATGCGGCGGCTGAGGCTGGGTCGTTCACCCACGCGGCCCAGACATTGCATCTGTCGCAATCGGCTATTTCGCGTCAGGTGAGCGCGCTTGAGCAGGATGTCGGCGTCCCGCTGTTTCATCGTCATGCGCGCGGTCTCATCCTGACCGAGCAGGGCGAAACGCTCTATCGCACCGCGCATGATGTGCTGATGAAGCTGGAAAACGTTCGCTCGAAGCTTGCCGAAAGCAAGGAAAAGCCGACAGGCCGCCTGCGCGTCACGACGACCGTTGGTCTCGGTTCCGGCTGGCTGATCGAGCGCATTCAGGAATTCGTCGAGCTTTATCCCGATATCCAGCTCCAGTTGATCCTCGACAATGAGGAACTGGACCTGACGATGCGCCACGCGGATTGCGCCATCCGGTTGCGGCAGCCGCAGCAGCCCGACCTGATTCAGCGCCGCCTGTTCACGGTGCATATGCATGTCTATGCATCTGCGGGTTATGTCTCGAAATATGGCAAGCTCAACTCGATAGACGAGATCGACCAGCATCGCGTCGTGACCTTCGGTGAACCGGCGCCGAGCTATCTGACCGGCCTCAACTGGCTGGAGATCGCCGGACGCACCGATGGCAGCTCGCGCATCCCGGCATTGCAGGTCAACAATCTCCTGTCTATCCGCCGCGCCGTGCAGCGCGGCGTCGGCATCGCGGTTCTTCCCGACTATATGGCGGACAAGGAGTCCGGTCTGGTGCAGCTTCTGCCGGAACTGGAGGAAATACCGTCCTTCGACACCTTCTTCTGCTATCCGGAAGCCTTGAAGAACTCCGCGAAACTCCACGCCTTCCGCGACTTCCTGTTCTCGAAGGCCCGCAACTGGACCTATTGATCGCATCTTGCACTCCATCAAAAGGCCGCGCCCATCGCCAGCGCGGCCTTTTTGTTTAGGGCGGACGGCATCCCGCTCCCCGCATCCTGAGGAGCTGCTGAAGGCAGCGTCTCGAAGGGGGAGGGAGCGTATACTGCACCCTCGCCCTTCGAGGCTTCGCTTCGCTCCGCACCTCAGGGTGAGGGCTACTGGAATCAAGGTTTGATTACTTGCGCGGCAGCAGGCGCTGGACTTCCCTGGAAGCGTCGGCAAGGGCGTCTTCCGGCGTGGCGGACTGCTCAACGACGCGGGAAAGATTGTCGACGATGGTCTGCGTCACCTTCACGCCGTTGGAACCGGGGAAGGCATACCACGGGATCATCAGGTTCATCTGGCTGAGACCGGCCTTGAAGAGTGGATTTTCCTCATAGAACTTGCCGAGATATTCGTCGGACTTTGCGGCCAGTTCGTTGTTCGGCACATAGCCGGTGCCGGGGACGACCACGGACGCGCCATAAGGTCCGGCGGCGAACTTGGCGAATTTCCATGCCGCATCAAGCTTGGACTGGTCTTCGGTCAGGATGACGACCGCGTTGCCGCCGGTTGGCAGGCGACCCTTTTCGGCGTTGATGAGAGGGATTTTCGCTGTGCGAAGATCGAACTTGTCGCCGACATTCTTGATCGTGTTGCGCAGCGCGCCGGTGGTCTGGAACGAGAAGCCGACCTTGCCGGCAGCAAAAGCCTGTTCGCCAGCCGCCTTGGTCAGAACCGGCATGCCGCCTTCTTTCACCATGCGGTCGATGAGCTTGAAGGCTTCGAGCCCCTCCGGTCCGTTGAAGGCAACCTTCTTTTCGTCTTCGGTCAGCATGGTGCCGCCCGCGCCGAACAGAAGGGCCGAGAACATCCAGTCGTCGCCCTGCCAGCGGAAATCGATGCCCTCATTGCCGTTGCCGAGCGCCTTGATCTTGCCGCCCAGTTCAATCACTTCGTCCCAGGTGGTGGGGGGATTGTCGGGATTGCCGCCTGCCGCTTTCAGAAGATCGGCATTGTAATACATGATCGGGTTGGAGGTTGCGAAAGCAAGACCGACCTGACGGTCGCCGACGCGGGCGAGGCTCAGCAGGTGATCGGTGAAGCCCTGCGCTTCCATGTCGGTTTCTTTTTCGACCAGCGGCTTCATGTCGACGCCGATATTGCGCTCCGCCAGCACGCGCAGGCGGTTCAGGCCGGTGAAGGTGATATCCGGCATTTCGGAGGTTCCAGCCTGACGCATGATCGTCTGGATACCTTCCTCATAGGTTGCCGAGGGGCTGACGAAGTTGATCTTGATGTCCGGATTTTCTTCCATGAACTTCTTGGAGATGTCGGCCATGACATCCTTGAAGAAACCCGGCATCGGGTAGTGCACGTTCAGCGTCGTGTCGGCAAAGGCGGGCGAGCCGAAGGCCGTTGCCATGGCTAGAGCGGCGAGTGCGCCGGAAAAGCGTTTCATGTTTGAACTCCTGTGGAGGATGGAGGGACGAATTCAGCCCTTGAGGCCGGTGAGGGTGATGCCTTCGATGAAGCGGCGTTGGGCGGCGAGAAATGCCAGCAGCAGCGGCAGGGTGATGATGAGCGTTGCCGCCATCAGCGCGCCGTAATCATCGCCTGCTTCCGCAGCGCGGAAATAAAGGAGGCCGAGCGGCGGCGTGGCGCGTTCCATGCCGTTGACGACGATCAGCGGCCAGAACAGGTCGTTCCAGTGCGCGACGACCGAGAAGATCGAGAAGGCGGTGATGGCAGGCCAGGCATTGGGCACGATTACCCGCATGACGATGCCAGCTTCCGACATGCCATCGAGACGCGCGGCGCTGATGAGATCATCCGGCATGGCGCGGAAGAATTGCAGGAACAGGAATATGCCGAACACCGAGATGAAGAACGGGGCGCTGAGGGCAAAGTAGCTGTTGAGCACGCCGAGCTGATTGAAGCCGACATAAAAGGGCAGTGCCGTGGCATGGATCGGCACCAGCAGGCCGAGCATGACCATCATCATCATGATGCGCTGGCCGCGAAAGTTGAGCTTTGCCATGGCGTAGGCGCAGGGAATGGCGACCACGACCTGAATGACCAGGACGAGCGCGCAGACCACCACGCCGTTGAACAGCAAAAGCCCCATCGGCACGCGGCTCATTGCCTTGGTGATGTTTTCCCAAAGCGCCCAGTTGTGCGGGATCAGCGACAAGGAGGATGAGAATATGTCCTGCTGCGATTTTGCTGCCGTCGACAGCATGAAGATATAGGGCGCGAGGAAAAGCAGTGCACCCAGCGACAGAAGTCCAAGACGGAAAGAACGAGCCAATGTCATCCGGGTATCCTCAATAATGGGTGCGGCGGTCCAGCACGCGGAATTGCAGCATCATCAGGATCACGAGAACCGCGAGAAAGATCACCGTCATTGCCGAGGCATAGCCGACGCGCAGATAGACGAAGCCTTCCTGATAAATGGTCCAGAGCAGGACTTCCGAAGCCTTGTTCGGACCGCCTTCCGTCAGCGTCTTGACCGTTTCGAAGACCTTCACGGCGTTGATGATGCTGATCGTTGTGACGAAAAGCGTGGTCGGGCCGAGCAGCGGCCATGTGACCAGCCGGAAGCGTTCCCAGCCGTTTTTCACGCCATCCACTTCGGCAGCGGAATAGAGTTCGCGCGGAATAGCTGTCAGCCCCGCCAGAAACAGCACCATGTTGAAGCCGACGCTCTGCCAGACGCCGATCAGCGCGAGGCTGAACAGCACGGTGTCGCTGGAGCCGAGCCAGTTGGGACCGGCAATGCCGATCATGCCCAGCATGGCGTTGACGGGGCCAAGGGTCGGGTGCAGCAGATATTGCCAGACGGTGGCCATGGCGACGAGGAGCGAGGCGACCGGCAGGAAGTAAACCGTGCGGAAGAAGGACTTGCCGCGAACTTCGCCTTCGATAAGGAGCGCCACGCCGAGACCGAGAAAGACGGAAGCGGGCGCGACGATGGCGGTATAGATGGCGGTGTTCTTCAGCGAGACGAGGAAAGTGCGGTCGCTGAACAGTTCGGCATAGTTTTCCAGCCCGATGAATTCGAACCCGTCATAACCGAGCTCGAAATTGGTGAGGCTCCAGAAAATGACGGCGGCTGTCGGAAGAAGAATCAGCAGCACCGTCAGGATGATGGCCGGAGCCGCCAGCTTCCAGGCAAGCCTTTCCTCGCGGCGGCGGGCTTCCTCCGCAGCCGTGCGTGCGCCGGTGACTGCGGTGCCGGATAACGTTATATCAGACATGAGCGGCGGCCTTTGCCGGAGATGCGGTTTTGACGATATTCCCGGCGGGCTGGCGCAGGCGCAGGCCATCCTCCCCGAAGAGATAGGCGTGGGCGGCATCGAAATGCAGCCCGACAGGCAGGCCAACAGCGATGTCGCGGGCTTCTTCCGGGGCAAGCTTCACGGTGAGGTCCTGCGCGGCGCCCGGAGCCTTGAGGTAGACGAGCACTTCGGAGCCCAGAAACTCAATCCGCGCGACCGTGCCTGCAATACCTGTCTTGTCGTGCGGCTTGAGCTTAAAATGCTCGGGACGAATGCCGATGCGGATATTGGTGCCGGAATGGGCGGCGACATCCTGCAAAATGGCGCGGCCGGCAAAATGCACCATGCCGTTATCGCTGACCAATGCTTCCAGAATATTGATGCGCGGCGTGCCGATGAATTGCGCGACCTCGATATGGCGCGGATCGTTATAGATCGCGGTCGGCGTGTCGATCTGGAGCAGCTTGCCGCCCATCATCACCGCAACGCGGTCGGCCATGCTGAGCGCTTCGGCCTGATCGTGGGTCACGTAGATGGTGGGAACACCGGCGCGGCGATGCAGTTCGACGATTTCCGCCCGGGTGTGAACGCGCAGATTGGCATCGAGATTCGACAGCGGCTCATCCATCAGAAATGCGCCCGGCTGGCGCACGAGAGCGCGGGCAAGCGCCACGCGCTGGCGCTGGCCGCCGGACATCTGGCCCGGCTTGCGGTCGAGCAGGTGGTCGATCTTGAGGCTGGTTGCGGTTGCCTTGACCTGTTTCTGGATGGCGGCGCGTTTGCCGCGCTGCCCCGGAACGAAAGCGCCGATCATCGGCAGGCGTTCCATTGCGGTCAGGTCGCGCATGGCAAGCGGCACGGCAATATTCTGCGCCGCCGTCAGGTGGGGATAGAGCGCGTAAGACTGGAACACCATGGCGATGTTGCGGTCTGCTGGATGAGCGCCGGTTATGTTGCGGCCTGCAAGCTCGACGCTTCCTTCATCCGCATGGTCGAGACCGGCGAGAATGCGTAAAAGCGTGCTCTTGCCGCATCCTGACGGGCCGACAAGGGCGATGAATTCGCCTTCCGCGGCTTCGATGGAAATGCCATCAAGAATGCGGTTTCCCCCGTAGGATTTGCCGATGTCGCGGAGGACGAGCGTGCTCACTGGCTTGCCTCCTCGGTAACCTTCTCGCCATCGCCGGTGTGGTGCGGATAGACTTCATGCACCACATCGTCGATGACATAAGGCGTCAGCGCATCGATGCGAACGATGCTGCTCGTGGCAACTTCATCGAGATCGTGAACGGCTGCGCCCAGAATGCGCTCGCCGGGGAGGTCGCGTTCCATCGGTCCGACAATGAAGGCTGCGGCAGGCGCCCAGACATAGTTCGTGCCGAAGGCGTCGCCCGACCATGCGCGGTGCAGATGGCCGCTGGCGTGAAGCTGTACATTATACTGCGCGAAAAGATCATAGAGACGCTGGCGCGGGGCAGGACGGATGCCCCAGTAACCGCTGTCGCCTTCGTCCGGATCGTCCACAAAGAGCGGCTTGTGCGCGAAGACGGCGACCGGCTTGCCGTCGCTGTTCTTCAATTCGTCTTCGAGCCACTGGAACTGTTCAGCTTCTTCGGCTTCGCCGGAACCTATGACGAGACTGTTGAGACCGATAATGCGCCAGTCGCCGAAGTTTTCCGCCCAGCGGTCCGGGCCGATATGGCGGCGCCAGCGCATCAGGCGCTGCGCATTGACGGGCTGGTGGCTTTCGGGAAGATGACCAATATCGTGATTGCCCGGAAGGGTGAGAACGCGTGCGGGAAGTTCGTTGAGGCAGGCGCGGCAGAACAGAAGGTCGGCCTCCACATCGGCGCCATCGACCGTCAGGTCGCCGGTGTGGATGATGAGATCGGGCTTCTGCTGGTCGATCCAGGCAACAAGCGGCTCCCAGTTGCGGTTGAAGTGCGGCTTGATGGGGCTGAGGTGGGTGTCTGTAATCTGAACGATCCGCACGGGTACGCTCCTTCTCGGGTCTGTCTGTGGGGGGCAGCGCATTTCACGCGCTGCTCATGCGCCAGGCGCATCATGCGCGGCGTCTTGCCGGGGCTTTTAGGCTCGTTATGTGACAGGCCCGCTGCATTGCAGTGACAGTTGCGTGACATCTGCTGGGGCGACTCAAAAAGGGTGATTTGCCAAATTTGCGGGCATCGCTTTGCTGCCAATGCCCATGCTTTAGGCGGTCGATATGCCAATCATAATATAATCAAGTAATTCTGATCGAGGTAACTTGATGATTTTAAATGATTTTCTTGTCTGATCTAGACATGCGTAAAATGCATAGCTGCATTGCGCTAAAGTCTCATTGCAAAAACAATGGGCAACAGGCATATAAAGGTCATCTCAGCGCTGCGTTTCCTCCTCCCATTTGCGCGGGCTGAGTGTTCCCCTCTGGAGGTTTGCCTTGAAGGCACCTTCAAAACTCAAAGCCAGACATTTGTCTGGCTTTTTTTTTGACCTTTCGCCGGGCTGGGCGACGCATTGCAAGGATAGCCGGATGGTTTTCACGCTCAACTGTCTGTTTTGACAGGTTGGGAAGCCGGTTGCGCCTGCCTTGGCATGTCCCGACATGCAGATATGAAAAAGGGGCCTTTCGGTCCCTCGGTATTCTTTGCTCTGACTATTTCACGCCTTTGCTGGAAATGCCCTAGCGCAGGCTGGCGCAGAAGCGCTGGATGCGGGTGCAGGCTTCTTCCAGCAGCGCATCCGATGTCGCATAGGAAATGCGGAAGTTCGGTCCGAGGCCGAACGCCGAACCGTGTACGACGGCAACGCCCTCAGCTTCCAGCAGTTCGGTGACGAAATCTTCGTCGGTTTCGATGACCTTGCCAGCTTCCGTCTTCTTGCCGATCAGGTCAGCGCAGGACGGATAGACGTAGAACGCACCTTCCGGCGTCGGGCACTGGATGCCCTTGGCCTGATTGAGCATCGAGACGACCAGATCGCGACGCGCCTGGAAGATTTCCTTGTTCTTCGGGATGAAGTCCTGCGTGCCGTTGAGCGCTTCGACCGCAGCCCATTGTGCGATCGAGCAGGCACCGGAGGTCTGCTGGCCCTGCACCATATCCATGGCCTTGATGAGCTGCAGCGGTCCGGCTGCGTAGCCGATACGCCAGCCGGTCATCGCATAGGCCTTCGACACGCCGTTCATGGTGAGCGTGCGGTCATAGAGCGAAGGCTCGACCTGGGCCGGCGTCGTGAAGACGAAATCGCCATAGACCAGATGCTCATACATGTCGTCGGTCAGAATCCAGACATGCGGATGACGGACGAGAACATCGGTCAGGGACTTGAGTTCTGCTTCCGTGTAAGCCGCGCCGGTCGGGTTCGACGGCGAGTTGAAGATCAGCCACTTGGTCTTCGGCGTGATGGCCTTTTCCAGATCGGCGGCGGTCAGCTTGAAATTGTCCTCGATCTTGGTGTTGATGAAGACCGGGTTGCCGCCATTGATCGCCACCATTTCCGGGTAGCTCACCCAGTAAGGGGCAGGGATGATGACTTCATCGCCCGGGTTCAGCGTCGCCATGAAGGCGTTGAACAGGATCTGCTTGCCGCCGGTGCCGACGATGGTCTGTTCCGGCTTGTAGTCGAGACCGTTTTCGCGCTTGAACTTGGCAACGATGGCCTGACGCAGCTCGGGAATGCCGGAGATGGGCGTGTACTTCGTTTCGCCGCGATTGATCGCGTCGATAGCCGCCTGCTTGATATTGTCCGGCGTGTCAAAGTCGGGCTCGCCCGCACCGAGACCAATCACGTCCTTGCCCTTGGCTTTCAGTTCACGTGCTTTCTGGCTGACCGCGATGGTCGCAGAGGGCTTAACACGGGAAAGGGCGTCGGCGAGAAATGCCATGATAGATCTCCATAGATGGCAGGCTCTGATAACCGGCACCGGGCGCGGTCCGGTTTTGCGAATTTTCTATGTCCCATTGGCCCGGAAAGCGCAACAGAAGGATTGAGAATTTGGCGGCAATTGCGGGATTTCGCGCAAATGTGTTGCCAAAACGAACAGATCCATCAGCAATGCTGACATATTGGCGCAAAGAAACTGATTGGACAGGAAGCCGGCGGGCAGGAATATTGCGGCAAACAGGAGACGACCATGCTGACACTTTATGAACAAGCCGATTCCGGCAATTGCTACAAACCCCGCCTGCTTCTGGCGAAGATCGGCAGGCCGTTTCGCCATGTCGCGGTTTCCTCGCTCGATGGGTCGACGCGTACGCCGGAATATCTGGCCAAGAACCCGAACGGCAAGGTTCCGCTGCTGGAACTGGAAGACGGGCGTTTCCTCGCGGAATCGAATGCCATTCTCCTGCATCTGGCGGAAGGGACGCCCCTGTTGCCGGAAGATGCTTACCAGCGGGCTCTGGTCTATCAATGGCTTTTCTTCGAACAATATAGCCACGAGCCTTACATCGCCGTGCGCCGTGCGTTGAAGGTCTATCCGGAGCGGTCGCGTGATGCGACGCCGGAGCGTCTGGCTTCCACGCTGGCTGGCGGCGAAAAGGCGCTGGCGGTGATGGAAACCCAGTTGAAGAAAACGCCGTTCATCGCCGGAGACAATTATACGGTGGCCGATATCGCGCTCTATGCCTATACGCATGAAGCCCATCTTGGCGGCTTCGACATGCAGAAATATCCCGCCGTGGGTGAATGGTTGCAGCGTGTCGCCAGCGACAAGGGGCATGTGCCGATCAATTGGCTGCCGTAACCTTCTGTCCTGCGCTGATGCTTGCACAAGCGTTGTGACGTTGAAACAGCAGGAAAAGCGGACAAACAAAAAGGCGGGCCCGAAGACCCGCCTTTCCCATGCCTTGCGGCAAAACTTATGCTGCGACGAGGTTGTCGGCAGACGAACGGCCCGAACGGCGGTCCTGGACGATTTCGTAAGAAACCTTCTGACCTTCATCGAGCGTGGCAAGGCCAGCGCGCTGAACGGCGGAGATGTGAACGAAAACGTCCGTGCCGCCCTGGTCAGGCTGGATGAAGCCGAAGCCCTTGGTCGTGTTGAACCACTTAACTGTTCCCGTAGCCATGGGAAATTCCTTTGTAACAAGTAGTAGAATAGTCCGTATGCTTCGCACACGTCCCTGTGGATCGAATTTATGGACAGGAGATCGTCAGGAAGCACGGCTGGCCGCACGGGTCGCAAAGTCACTCGACCGAAAAATCGATGCGCTAACTATATGCGACAAATTTGACCAACACAAGACAGCTGCGTTGCCAGCTAGAAATTGATTTTATTCAGGCTTCCTGCCATTCCGAGGCCCAGCCGGTCTTGTGCGCTCCGGCGGTCGAGCCAGAACAGCCTGAACAGAATCGGATCGCTTTCGCCGCATGGCGACATTTCATAATGGTCCCAGGTTTCAGGCAATGCAGCCTGCAATTTCAGATGGAAGCAATGGCGGCGGTGAGATTCCGTATATCCTCTTTCCGGATAGTCATAATCGACGGTTTCGAGATGGATCATCCCGTCGCCGTAAAGAAGCCCTGTCTCTTCGGTGAATTCGCGATAGGCGGCGGCGAGAATGTCTTCTCCTGCCTCAACCGTGCCGCCCGGTACCTGAAGCGGCGTTTCGGGAAAATCCGGTTCTTCAAAGACTAGAAGGCGGTTGTTCCACGTCGCATAAATGAGCACCTTGTCGATGGGCGTAATTGTGACGGCCATGTATTGCTTCCCGGCAGGATTGGTTTCCGGCCATGATTGCAGCGAATGGTTCTCGACTAAACCCGCATATTGTTGTGGGTCACCAAGGCTGGTTTGCACGAAAAGCGTGCTGGTATCCTATCTTTGACTTCCGCGTGACGTACATAATGCGCATGTTGCAAATATATCTGCACCATGGAACGGCGGGTGGGCAGCGAGGCAGGAAATGACGTCTGAACCAGACAAGGACAAGACGAAGCAGAGCGCACCCAAAAAAGGTCGTCCCCGCAAGAGGGCGAGGCGCAGCGTCACGGAACGCCTGCGCAAAAGTTCTGCGAAGCTGATCGGCGGCACGCCGTCCCGCGATGGGACCGATCTTTTTTCGCAGGTCTCGATGATGGTGGGCGCTTTTCTGGTTTCGCCGGTGCGCAACACGCTGATCGCGCTGGGGACCGGCATTTTCGTGCTCGTCGTGCTGATCGCCATCGGGCAGGTCGCCATCAACCGCTGGAACGAGCCTTTTTACGATGCGCTTGCCCGCCGGGATTTGCAGGCTTTCTTCCATCAGTTGCTGGTGTTCTTCGGGATCGCGGGCGCGCTCCTGCTGCTCAACGTATCGCAGACCTGGCTCAACCAGATGTTCAAGCTGAAGATGCGCGAGGGGCTGGCCCGCGATCTGGTGGGGCAATGGCTGGTGCCGGGACGCGCCTTTCGGCTGGCCAATGCGGGCGAGATTGGCATCAACCCGGACCAGCGCCTACATGAAGACGCCCGCCATCTGGCCGAAACCTCCTGCGATCTGGGGATCAACCTGCTCCAGTCGACCGTTATTCTGGTGAGTTTCGTCGGGGTTTTGTGGTCGCTGTCGAGCGGCTTCGTGTTTCATATCGCCGGTTACAGTTTCTCGATCCCCGGCTACATGGTCTGGGCCGTCATCATCTATGCGGCCTCCGCATCGTGGCTCACATGGATGGTCGGGCGCAGTCTGGTCAATATCAATGCCAATCGCTATGCGCGCGAGGCGGATTTTCGCGCGTCGCTGATGCGGGTCAACGAGCATCTCGACGCCATTACCCTGTCGCGTGGGGAAGGGGATGAAAGACGCCGCCTTGATCTGGACATTGATGCGGTTCTGGGCGCGATCCGCAAGATCGTCTACGCAACCACCCGGCTGACATGGGTGACGGCCGGTTATGGCTGGCTGACCATCGTCGCGCCGATCCTTGTGGCGGCTCCCGTCTATTTCGGCGGCGGGCTGACATTCGGCGGGTTGATGATGGCGGTCGGCGCGTTCACGCAGGTGCATAACGCGCTGCGCTGGTTCGTCGATAATTTTGGGGCGATTGCCGACTGGCGGGCGACGCTGCTTCGCGTCGCGAGTTTTCGTCAGGCGGTGCTGCACATGGATGCGCTTGGCCATCTGGACCGGCAGATCGATCTTGCAACGAATGACGATGACAGGCTGACACTGGACGGTGTGTCCATCGCCGCGCCCGATCAGTGCCTTAAGCTTTCGCGCAGGGCCTTTTCGGTGAAGCCCGGCGAGCGGGTGCTGGTGACTGGCGGGACAGAAACGCAACGAACGCTGCTGTTTCGCGCATTGGGCGGGCTTTGGCCATGGGGCGAGGGGCGGATCGGCATGCCCGCCAGCGATGGCGTCGCCTTCATGCCGCGCGCGCCCTATTTCCCGCCGGGCAACCTCAAGGGGATTATGGTCTATCCGCTCGATATCAGGAAGTTTTCCGAAGAGGATCTGGAAAATGTCCTGAGGCGGGCCGGGCTGGAGCGGCTTTCCACGAGCATGGATCGCGTCGCGCGCTGGGACCGCGTCCTGACAGACGACGAGCGCCAGTGTATCGCCTTTGCCCGCCTGATCTTGCAGAAACCGAAATGGATCGTCATCGATGGCGCGCTCGACGGCCTTGATGCGGAAGCCTATGACCGAATCCGCGACATGCTGACTAATGAACTGATGGATGCGGCTGTCATTCATCTGGGAAAACCGCACCTGCATGACGGGCTTTTCACCCAGCAGGTCAGTCTGGAAGACGATCCTTCGGGAAAGCCTCTGGAGGTGCGGGCTGCGAAAACGGCATGAAAAAAGCCGCCGGAATGACCGGCGGCTCGATAGGCTCATCGTGACAGATGATCAGCGGAAGTAATCCTGAAGCGGACGCACTTCCAGCGAACCGGCCTTGAGTGCGGCGATGGCTTCGGCGGCGGCTTCCGCTCCGGCCATGGTGGTGTAGTAAGGCAGCTTCTGCATCAGCGTTGCGCGGCGGATCGACTTGCTGTCGGAAACAGCACTTGCGCTGTCGGTCGTGTTGAAGACCAGATGAATCTGGCGATTGCGGATCGCATCTTCCACATGCGGACGGCCTTCGATGACCTTGTTGATCTTGGTCGATTCGACGCCATTGGCTTCGAGGAACTTCTGCGTGCCGCCGGTCGCCATGACCTTGAAGCCGATGCCAGCCAGCAGGCGAACCGGACCGAGCACGCGTTCCTTGTCCTCATCGCGGACCGACACGAAGACAGTGCCTTCGCGCGGCAATTCCACGCCCGCGCCAAGCTGTGCCTTTGCGAAGGCCAGCGCATAGTCGTAGTCGAGGCCCATGACTTCGCCGGTCGAGCGCATTTCCGGTCCGAGCAGCGTGTCGACGCCGGGGAAGCGGGCAAACGGGAACACGGCTTCCTTGACCGCGATATGCGGGCGGGAAGGCGTCTTCGGCTTGCCGCCATAAGCGCCGAGTGCGGCTTCAAGGCTTTCACCGGCCATGATGCGGGCCGCAACCTTGGCAATCGGCGTGCCGACCGTCTTTGCCACGAATGGCACGGTGCGCGATGCACGCGGATTGACTTCGAGAATGAAGATTTCGCCGTCCTTGATGGCGAACTGCACATTCATCAGGCCACCCACATGAAGCGCCTTGGCAAGCGCTGCCGTCTGACGCTCCAGTTCTGCGACGATTTCCGGCGAAAGCGTGTGCACCGGCAGCGAGCAGGCCGAGTCGCCCGAGTGGATGCCAGCTTCCTCGATATGTTCCATGATCCCGGCGACGAAGCTGTCCTTGCCATCGCACAGGCAATCGACGTCCACTTCGATGGCTTCGGTCAGATAGGTATCGAACAGAAGCGGATTCTTGCCCAAGAGCGTGTTGATCTGGCCGGTCTTGTCGTTCGGATACTTTGCCTTGATGTCTTCCGGCACCAGTTCCGGCACGGTGTCGAGCAGATAGTTCTGCAAAGCCCGTTCATCGTGGATGATCTGCATGGCGCGGCCACCCAGAACATAGGACGGACGCACGACCAGCGGGAAGCCGAGATCGGCGGCGACGAGGCGCGCCTGTTCGACCGAATAGGCGATGCCGTTCTTCGGCTGGTTGAGGTCGAGCTTGATGAGCAGCTTCTGGAAGCGGTCGCGGTCTTCGGCAAGGTCGATGGCGTCCGGCGAGGTGCCGAGGATCGGAATGCCTGCCTTTTCAAGCGCATTGGCGAGTTTCAGCGGGGTCTGTCCGCCAAACTGCACGATGACGCCGTGAAGCGTGCCTTTTTCCTGCTCGACGCGCAGGATTTCCAGCACGTCCTCGGCGGTCAGCGGTTCGAAATAAAGACGATCCGACGTGTCGTAGTCGGTCGAAACCGTTTCCGGGTTGCAGTTGACCATGATGGCTTCGTAATCGGCATCGCCGAGCGCGAAGGCCGCATGGCAGCAGCAATAGTCGAACTCGATGCCCTGACCGATACGGTTCGGACCGCCGCCGAGAATGACGACCTTCTTGCGATCCGACACTTCGGCTTCCGAGCGCGGTTGGCCGACGAAAGGCGTTTCGTAGGTCGAATACATATAGGCGGTCGGCGAGGCGAATTCGGCGGCGCAGGTATCGATGCGCTTATAGACCGGATGCACGTCCAGCTCGGCGCGTAGTTTCGCCACGTCTTCGGCGTCCTTGCCGGTCAGGCTTGCAAGGCGCGCATCGGAGAAGCCCATGGCTTTCAGCATACGCAGGTTTTCAGCGTCCTGCGGCAGACCATGTTCGCGAATACGCTCTTCGGTCTTCACAATAGCTTCGATCTGCTCGAGGAACCACGGATCGATCTTCGATGCGTCGTGGACCTGCTCGGTGGTGAGGCCAAGGCGCATTGCCTGCGCAACCATGCGCAGACGATCCGGCGTCGGCGTGCCGATAGCGGCGCGGATGGCGTTCTTTTCGTCGCCTTCCTCGATGTTGGGAATAGCGATTTCATCAAGGCCCGTCAGGCCGGTTTCGAGACCGCGCAGCGCCTTCTGCAACGATTCCTGGAACGTGCGGCCAATGGCCATCACTTCACCGACCGACTTCATGGCGGTGGTGAGGATCGGCGAGGAGCCGGGGAATTTTTCGAATGCAAAGCGCGGGATCTTGGTGACAACATAGTCGATCGACGGCTCGAACGAGGCAGGCGTCGCGCCGCCGGTAATGTCGTTGTCGAGCTCATCGAGCGTGTAACCAACGGCAAGCTTTGCCGCAACCTTGGCAATCGGGAAGCCGGTCGCCTTGGAAGCCAGCGCGGAAGAGCGCGACACGCGTGGGTTCATTTCGATGACGATCATGCGGCCATTGGCCGGGTTGATCGCGAACTGCACGTTGGAACCGCCGGTTTCGACGCCGATCTCGCGCAGCACCGCAATCGAGGCGTTGCGCATGATCTGGTATTCCTTGTCGGTCAAGGTCAGCGCTGGCGCAACCGTGATCGAGTCGCCCGTATGCACGCCCATCGGATCGAGGTTTTCAATCGAGCAGATGATGATGCAATTGTCCGCCTTGTCGCGGACGACTTCCATTTCATATTCTTTCCAGCCCAGAACCGACTCTTCGATCAGAACTTCGGTCGTCGGCGAGGCGTCGAGCCCGCGTTCGATGATCTCGAAGAATTCCTGACGGTTATAGGCAATGCCGCCGCCGGTGCCGCCGAGCGTGAAGCTTGGGCGGATGATTGCCGGAAGGCCGACCACGTCCAGCGCCTGCGCTGCCTTGGCGAGCGCGTGGCTCATATAGCGCTGCTTGCGCTCCACTTCGCCGAGCTGCCATTCGGTTTCCAGCTTGTCGAGCGCCTTGTCGAGATCGTCGCCGGAGAACTGTGCCTTCACTTCGGCGCGCTTAGCTTCGTGGCGCTTGCGGTCCTCGTCCTTGATTTCGGTCGCGTTGGCGAGCATCGAGCCCGGGGTGTCGAGGCCGATCTTCTTCATCGCCTCGCGGAAGAGCGCACGATCTTCCGCCTTGTCAATGGCTTCGGCATTGGCGCCGATCATCTCGACATTATAACGTTCAAGTACACCCATGCGGCGGAGCGACAATGCGGTGTTGAGCGCGGTCTGGCCGCCCATGGTGGGCAGGATCGCGTCCGGGCGCTCCTTGGCGATGATCTTGGCGACCACTTCCGGCGTGATCGGCTCGATATAGGTCGCATCGGCCAGATCGGGATCGGTCATGATCGTGGCAGGGTTGGAGTTGACGAGGATGATGCGGTAGCCTTCCTCTTTCAACGCCTTGCAAGCCTGCGTGCCGGAATAGTCGAACTCGCAAGCCTGGCCGATGACAATGGGGCCCGCGCCGATAATCAGGATCGATTTGATATCTGTACGTTTCGGCATGAGCTCATCCTATCTTCTTCGCGCGCATTGTCTTGTCCCGAAACCGGTTCCCACTTTCGAGAGACATGCTTCTTAGCCTGCCAGAAAAGCCCGCACGGTTTTCCGGCGGGTTGGCAGCGTATGAATTCTGTGGGCTAAGCGGGCCTTATAGGCAATCATTTCGATAAGCGGAACCCCACAAATCGTTTTATTTCAAAGAAAGTGGGGGCATTCACGAAAATTCTGCTTTCTCGAAAGATGTTATAACCGAACCAAAGCGTTTACGGGTCGTTCAGGCTTCCGCCTGAGCGACCGTCAGCGATCGTTTGTTGCGCCTGGTGAGCATCTGGCCGAGCCTGTTCGACGGCTGTTCAATCAGGCGATACGAAATCTTGGCCGCGATGATCGCAGCGACCACGATGGCTGCCATGCCGGCGATTTCAGTAGCAGGGCCGAGGTTCAATTTGCGCAGCACTGCCCAGCCGAAACCGACCACGAACATGTGCGTCAGGTAAAGCGAATAGGAAATCGCGCCGAGATCCACAAAGAAATTGTCTCGCAGGTCGCCAAGCCAGCGCTCGACGCCCAACGCGCCAGCGACCAGCAGGACAGCCGCGCCGCACATGATGAGATATATCGGGAAATTGTTGAACGCGGCCAGCGGGGTGGAGAAGGTGCCGTAGAGCGCGGCCACAGCCAGTATCCCGATTCCAGCCAGTGTTGCCGGGGGCATCCTTTCCCACAGGCGATGTTTTTCCGCTTCCGCCAGCCACATGCCGCTCATGAAAGTCAGCAGGTTCTTGTGCAGATAGAACGCGGCGACACTTGCCGACGACTCGACAAAGAAGCTTCCGATAACGCAGGCACCGAAGACTATGGTCAGGAGGAGCGTGCGCTGCAAGGCGCTTTTGCACCACCAGAACAGGGCGAAGACCGCATAGAAAAACAGTTCGTAGTTGAGCGACCAGCCGAGCTTGAAGATCGGGCGCCAGTCACTCGGGTCGCCCGGCGTGGCGGCAGGAATGAAGAAGAGCGACTTGATGAAATAGCCGACATCCGCGACCGTGGTTTTGAACAGGGACGGCAGATAGAGCGCGCAGAAGAAAACCGTGATCGTGCATAGCCAGTAAAGCGGCACGATGCGGAAAACGCGCCTTGTCAGGAAGTCGCCGGGCCGGAACGGACCATCGGCGTTGACATAGGCGATGATAAAACCGCTGATGACGAAAAACAGTTGAACACCGAAAACGCCCAGCATCGTGATGGCATTGTTGGTTTCAGCGCGTGGATGCTCGATCGTATGAGCGATCAGGACGGCAGTTGCGGCGAGACCGCGCAAGATCTGGATCGAGTAAAGTTGCTTTCGGTTCTGCATCGTCTGTGCCCACATTGACGGTACATGCTGTAGCGATAACCGAGCATTTCTGCAATTGCTAGCGTATAGATCGCAGAGGCTTCGCCTATCGGCGCATGACGGGCGTTCTTGTGCCCAAACTATTGCGAAAGAGTCTTCGTTTGTGATTGACGCTGCCATTTACTTTTTATGTTGCCGTGCCAACTCTTTATGCGACAATTACAGGTATAGTTTGGTGGCGCTTCTTCGGGAGCGGCACGGTGCAGGGGAGTTGGTCAATGCGCTGGCAAGGCCGTAGGCAAAGCGACAATGTTGAAGATCTGCGCGGAGAGCAGGGCGGTGGTATAGGCGGCGGCTTTGGCCGCGGCGGGGGACTCGGCGGTCCCGGTTTTCGAATCGTGCGCGGCGGCGGCATTTCGGGCATTCTCATTCTGGTGGTAATGTTCTTCGTGTTGCGCGCGCTCGGCATTGACCCGCTGCCGATCCTGTTCGGCGATGGCAGCATGGGACCGAGCATGACCCAGCAAGTCGACCAATCAGGACGGACGGTCGCCGAAGGCGGCAATGTCGCCAATGATGAAACCACGCAGTTTGCCCGCACGGTGCTGGCCGAGACGGAAGACGTGTGGAGCGGCATTTTCCAGTCGCGCGGCCAGACCTATACGCCGCCGACCATGGTGCTGTTTTCCGGCCAGGTCCGTTCAGCCTGTGGCTTTGCTTCTGCCGCATCCGGGCCTTTTTATTGCCCCGGCGACCGCAAGCTCTACATCGATCTGAGTTTTTATAAGGAACTGGCGAACCGTTTCGGCGCATCCGGCGATTTCGCGCAGGCCTATGTTCTGGCGCATGAGGTTGGGCATCATGTCCAGAATCTTTTGGGCATCCTGCCGAAATTCAACCAGATGCGTCAGCAACTGAGTGAGACGCAGGCGAACCAGATGTCGGTGCGCGTGGAGCTTCAGGCCGATTGCTTTGCGGGCGTATGGGGTTATTACACCGAGCAGAAAGGCATTCTGGAAGCCGGAGACCTGGAGGAAGCGCTGAATGCCGCGCATCAGATCGGCGATGACACGTTGCAGCGCCGCAGCCAAGGCTATGTCGTGCCGGAAAGCTTCAACCATGGCACCTCAGCCCAGCGCGCCAAATGGTTCCAGCGCGGTTTCGACAGCGGAAAGCTGGAATCCTGCGATACATTCAGCGGCGATGTTTAAGGCCACTGTGAGACTATAGAAAAAGGCGGTTTCGACCGCCTTTTCCTTTTTGCATGAACATCGCTTATTCTTTTTGTTCAGGACCGGCAATATTCGCCTTGTCGTGAAATAATTTTCCAGATAAATGCTTCGCACCGGCGCGGCCTTTTTTCGATTTACAAGCGTGACGCTCATTTTTGAGCGGCGATGGCGCGCGAGTTCTCCAATCAACACAGTTTTTGAATGTTCCACCTTGTCTCTCGTGGAGCGTATTTCAGGTGTCCCATGCATGATCCCCAGTTTGTACGGCGGGGCTTGTTACTCGTCTTTATGACACTGTTTCTCGACATTATCGGCATTGCGATCATCATGCCGGTTCTGCCGACTTTTCTCGAAGAGCTGACCGGGGCGGATATCAGCACCGCTGCCGTGGATGGCGGTTGGCTTTTGCTGGTTTATGCCGGGATGCAGTTCCTGTTCGCCCCGATGATCGGCAATCTGAGCGACCGCTTTGGCCGGCGTCCGGTGCTGCTCGCCTCGATCTTCACCTTCGCGCTCGACAATCTCATCTGCGCGCTGGCAACGACCTACTGGATGCTGTTCGTCGGCCGAGTGCTGGCAGGGATCAGCGGCGCGAGCTTCGCCACGGCTTCGGCCTACATCGCCGATGTGAGCGATGACAGCAATCGTGCGCGCAATTTCGGCCTGATCGGCATTGCCTTCGGTGTCGGCTTCGCGCTCGGTCCGGTTCTGGGCGGCTTGCTGGGTGAGTTCGGCCCGCGGGTTCCGTTCTACGGAGCGGCGTTCCTGTCCTTCATCAACTTCATTCTGGCCTGTTTCCTGCTGCCGGAAACCTTGAAGCACGAAAACCGGCGCTCGTTCCAGATCGCGCGCGCCAATCCTCTTGGCGCGCTCAAGCAGATGCGGAACTATCCCGGCATCGGCTGGGTCGTGCTGGTCTTCTTCCTGTTCTGGCTGGCCCATGCCGTCTATCCGTCCGTCTGGGCTTTTGTCGGCGCTTACCGCTACGGCTGGAGTGAAGCGCAGATCGGCTTTTCGCTCGGGCTGTTCGGCATCGGCGCGGCTGTCGTCATGGCGCTGGTTCTGCCGCGCATTCTCCCGGTGCTCGGCGAGCGGCGCACGGCGATTACCGGCGTGCTGTTCTCCTGTCTGGGCCTGATCGGATACGCCATCGCATGGGAGGGCTGGATGGTCTATGCCGTCATCTTCCTGACGGCGCTGGAAGGTCTCGCCGACCCGCCGCTGCGCAGCATCGCTGCGGGTAAGGTTCCGCCTTCAGCGCAAGGCGAATTGCAGGGCGCCCTGACAAGCGTGTCGAGCATTACCACCATCATCGGCCCGCTCATCTTCACGCAGCTTTTCGCGATCTTCACCGGCAAGAACGCGCCGTTCGTCTTTGCGGGCATGCCCTATGCGGTGGGCGCCGGGCTGGTCTTTCTGGCGCTGGTCATCGTGGTGGCGCGGGTGCGGCCCGCGCCTGCGGCCAAGCTGTCAGAGGTTTGATGGATGTGAAAACGGAAAGGCCGGAGTTTTTCGCTCCGGCCTTTTACTTTGATAATTCGCGGCGGGTCTACGCTGCCTGTTCGCGTTCTGGAAGCGGCGCTTCGCCCTTCTTTTCGCGGATCAGATTGATGAAACGGCGGAAGAGATAATGCGAATCCTGCGGGCCAGGCGATGCTTCCGGGTGATGCTGCACCGAGAAGACCGGCTTGCCGACGACGCGCAGGCCGCAATTGGTGCCGTCAAAGAGCGAAACATGCGTTTCCTCGACATTTTCCGGCAGCGAATCTGAATCCACCGCGAAGCCGTGGTTCATTGACACGATCTCGACCTTGCCGGTCGTGTAGTCCTTGACCGGGTGGTTGGCGCCGTGATGACCCTGATGCATTTTCTCGGTGCGTCCGCCGAGCGCCAGCGCCAGCATCTGGTGACCGAGGCAGATGCCGAAGACCGGGAGTTCGGTTTCGACCAGCTTCTTGATGGTCGGCACGGCATATTCGCCGGTCGCCGCCGGGTCGCCGGGGCCGTTGGACAGGAAGACGCCATCGGGATTGTGAGCCAGAACATCCTCCGCCGTCGCGGTTGCAGGCAGTACGGTGACTTTCGCGCCGAGACCGGTGAGCAGGCGCAGGATGTTGCGCTTCACGCCGAAGTCGAGCGCCACTACGTGATATTCCGGGGCTTCCTGTTCGCCATAGCCATTTGCGAGCGTCCATGGCGTTTCCTTCCATGTGAGGCTCTGTCCGACCGTAACGTCCTTGGCGAGATCGAGGTTTTCGAGGCCGCTCCACGCTGCAGCGCGGGCCTTCAGCGCGTCGAGGTCGAACTTGCCGCTCGGATCATGCGCGATGACTGCGTTCTGCGCGCCGCGTTCGCGGATGAGCGAGGTCAGCGCACGGGTATCGATACCGGCGAGGGCGATGATGCCGCGATGCTTAAGCCATGCGTCCAGATCTTCCGTAGCGCGGAAATTCGATGGCGAGGTGATGTCGGCCTTGAAGATCGCGCCGACCGCGCCATGGCGGTTGGCTGGCGTGAGGTCTTCAATGTCTTCGGCATTGGCGCCGACATTGCCGATATGCGGGAAGGTGAAGGTGACGATCTGCCCGGCATAGGATGGATCGGTCAGGATTTCTTCGTAACCGGTCAGCGCCGTGTTGAACACGACTTCGGCTTCGATCGCGCCGGTCGCGCCGAGGCCCTTGCCTTCGATCACGGTTCCATCTGCAAGTATCAGGATGGCGGTTCGCTTCTCGACAGTCCAGGGTGCTGTTTTGGGTGTATTTTCTGTCATGGTCTGCACTCCTGTTTCGCCAGCGTGTTATTTCATTGTCAGTTCGTCCGGCACGCGTTCGTGTTCCAACCCGCCACCGGTAAGGTAGCTTGAAAGATGAAGCGTCAAGGGTCATATATGCGCCAAAAGGCAGCGGGGATTTCAAACCTCCCACTGCCAGCACGTGCCGATGTCCTGCTAAGCCTTGAGCAATAGAGAAACTTGAAGGCCGGGTCAATCGTCTGCAACCTGGCTTTCCCGAAATAATGACGATATTCATCGCATTATTTCTCGGGATGTCGGTTCGGACAGCTCGGCGTTTCTGTGCGCTTGCTGTATAGATGCACGAAACGAACAACACAGAACAAACACCGTCAGGAGAGACGTTATGCTTCGCCAGGAGATTTCCCAGGCCCTCACGACCGCGCTGAAAGCGCACGACAAGCGCCGCATGTCGACGCTGCGCCTTGTCATGGCCGCGGTGAAGGACCGAGATATCGCCAATCGCACCGCGGGCAAGGACCCGGTAGGGGACGAGGAATTGCTCGGCATCCTCGGCAAGATGGTCAAGCAGCGTGAGGAATCCGCCCGCATTTACGAGGAAGGCAGCCGTATCGAACTGGCAGAAGCCGAGCGTGAGGAAATTGCGATCATTTCCGAGTTCCTGCCGCAGCAGATGTCGGACGACGAGATCAAGCAGGCCTGTGCTGATGTCATTGCCGAAATCGGCGCCCAGGGCCTGCGCGACATGGGCAAGTGCATGGCGGTGCTGAAGGAGCGCTATGCCGGCAAGATGGATTTCACCAAGGCCAGCGCCATCGTGAAATCGCTTTTGCAGTGAAAAGATAGAGCTTCTCTGCAAGCCTTTCGAGCCTCCGCCTTGGCGGAGGCTTTTTGAATGGATCAGCTCTGCTTGGCGGCCTTGAGGCGCGTGTCGCTGAGCAGCCCCTGTTCTTCGAGCACCGGATAGGCCATGGAGGCCAGCAGCGAGTTGATCTGCTTGAGGTCGCGGATCGTGTCGAGGTGGATGGAGCTCGTTTCGATGCTGCGGGTGGCACCTTCGCGCAGGCGCGTGAAATGGCGCATGCTCGTCTGCTTTTCCAGTTCGCGCAACTGGTCCTTTTCCTGCACAAGCTGGCGGGCCGTGCGGCCATCGCGCGAAACAATCACGTTGAACGCCATATGCGCATTGGCCAGAACCATGGCGTGGAAATGGCTGAGTTCCTTCCAGCCTTCCTCGGTAAATTCAAGGTTGTGGTCCATCTTCTTTTGAACATGCGCCAGCATGTTGCGCACGATGATGTCGCCCACCTGTTCGAGCTTCACGCAGGCGCCGAGCAGTTCCTGCATCCGCAGCGACTCGAAATC
>Ga0180222_1000952_pt1 | contig 35476 bp, 34 predicted proteins | sample eDN5th37CKraftOP_FD_151336 | JGI IMG/M metagenome (GOLD analysis project Ga0180222, IMG submission 151336) | Enriched Organic Plus compost microbial communities from Emeryville, California, USA - eDNA 5th pass 37_C Kraft OP (version 2) (version 2) ...
GGTCCGGATGCGTCGCCGCCGCGCGCCATCCGTCGGCCGTGAGGATGTCGCGGATCGGCTCGCCCTGCCATTCACCGTGCTCGATCACGAAGGTGCCGCCGGGGTGGAGCAGGCGGAGGGCCGTGCGACTGAGCACGCGCACGACGTCGAGGCCGTCGGGACCGCCGTAGAGCGCGTGCGGCGGGTCGTAGAGGCGCACCTCGGGGTCGCGCGGGATGGCGTCGTCCGGCACGTAGGGCGGATTCGACACGACGACGGACACGGCGCCGTCCAGCTCCGGGAACGCCCGGTCCAGGTCGATGAAGTGCACGCTCGCGTTCTCGACGCCGGTGCGCGCGAAGTTCTCCTTGGCCCACACGTACGCGTCGACGGAGTTCTCCGCCGCGTACACGCGCGCGTGCGGCACCTCGGTGGCCAGCGCGAGCGCGATCGCGCCGCTGCCCGTGCCGAGATCCACGGCGATCGGGCGGGGGGATGCCGCCGCCCTCAGCGCGTCGATGGCGAACTGCGCCACGATCTCGGTCTCCGGGCGCGGGACGAACACCCCCGGGCCGACGCGCAGCTCGAGGTGGCGGAAGGGCGCGGTGCCGGTGATGTGCTGCAGGGGCTCTCGCGCGGCGCGGCGCTCGATGACGGCGCCCAGCGCGGTCACCGCCTCGCCGGAGAGCTCGTCGCCGCGCAGGGCCGCCGCCTGCACCTCGCCGCGGCCGAGGCCGAGCACGTGCGCGGCGAGCAGCTCGGCGTCGACGATCGGGTCGGGGACGCCGGCGCGGCCGAGTCGCTCGGCGGCGCGCGTCAGAGCGTCGCGAAGTGAGGTGGAGGAAGCCATGGGCGCCGTCCAGCCTAGGGCGTCGCCGCCCGGGTCCGGTGGTCCCCGTCACAATCTCCCCGCCGGCCTCGCCCGCTCGGTAGGCTGGACCGGCGTTCTGACGACTCACCCGAAAGGCTTCCCATGGCCGGCATCCACTCCGACATCACCACCGCGTTCGGCGGCACCCCGCTCGTGAAGCTCAACCGCGTCACCGAAGGCGTCGGGGCGACGGTGCTCGCGAAGCTCGAGTACTACAACCCGGCGTCGAGCGTGAAGGACCGTCTCGGCATCGCCCTGGTCGACGCCGCGGAGGCGTCCGGCGAGCTCAAGCCCGGTGGCACGATCGTCGAGTCCACGAGCGGCAACACGGGCATCGCGCTGGCCATGGTCGGCGCCGCGCGCGGCTACAAGGTCATCCTCACGATGCCCGCGTCGATGTCGAAGGAGCGCCGCGTGCTCCTCAAGGCCTTCGGCGCCGAGCTCGTCCTCACCGACCCGACCAAGGGCATGACCGAGGCCGTCAACGTCGCGAAGCAGATCGTCGAGGACACCCCCGGCGCGGTGTGGGTCCGCCAGTTCGAGAACGAGGCGAACCCCGCCATCCACCGTCGCACCACGGCGGAGGAGATCCTGCGCGACACCGGCGGGAACGTCGACATCTTCGTCGCGGGCATCGGCACCGGCGGCACCATCACGGGCGTCGGCCAGGTCCTCAAGGAGAAGGTGCCCGGCGTCAAGGTCGTCGCCGTCGAGCCCAAGGACTCCCCCATCCTCACCGAGGGCCACCCCGGCCCCCACAAGATCCAGGGCATCGGCCCGAACTTCGTCCCCGCGATCCTCGACCGCGACGTGCTCGACGAGGTCGTCGACGTCGAGTTCGAGGACTCCCTGCGCGTGGCCCGCGAGCTGGCGGCGCGCGAGGGCCTCCTCGTCGGGATGTCGTCGGGTGCGGCCGTGTGGGCGGCCCTCGAGGTCGCCAAGCGTCCTGAGAACGCGGGCAAGACGATCGTCGTCATCATCCCCGACACCGGCGAGCGCTACCTCACCACGGCGCTCTTCGAGGACCTGCGCGAGGACTGACGTGAGCTTCTGGGCCCGCGTGCGGGAGGACATCGCGGCTGCGAAGCTGCGGGATCCCGCCGCGCGCGGAAGCCTCGAGATCGCGCTGCTCTACCCCGGACTGCACGCCATCTGGGCGCACCGCGTGTGGCACGCCCTGTGGCTGCGGCGCCTGCGCTTCGTCGCGCGCGCGGGCTCGCAGGTGACGCGCTGGCTGACGGGGATCGAGATCCACCCCGGCGCCACGATCGGCCGCCGGTTCTTCATCGACCACGGCATGGGCGTCGTGATCGGCGAGACCGCCGAGATCGGCGACGACGTCATGCTCTACCACGGGGTGACGCTCGGCGGCCGCATGCTGGACGGCGGCAAGCGCCATCCCACGCTCGAGGACGGCGTGGCCGTCGGGGCGGGGGCGAAGGTGCTCGGTCCCGTCGTCATCGGCGCGCGCACGGCCGTCGGCGCGAACGCCGTCGTGACCCGTGATGCCCCGCCGGACTCGGTCCTCGTGGGCATCCCGGCCAAGGCACGGGCGCGCAAGAACGGCGAGGACACCCGCGCGATCCTCACCGCCCCCGAGTACCAGATCTGACGCGCACCCCGTCAGCTGCGCCGCTGCTCCAGGCGCTTCTTGAGGAACAGGCCCGGCAGCAGCCACGTCGCGATCGCGGTGACGAGCCACACGATGAGGGTGCCGACGATCCATGCGACGGGCCCGCGGATGCCGATGCCCGCGCCGGGGATGAGCACTGCGACGAGCAGGGCGAGGAAGGTCGAGACCAGTCCGATCCCGCCCACGAACGCGGGGGCGTTGCGGCTGGCGATCTTGAAGATCCAGGGCGTCAGCACGCTCTGCAGGACGGCGAAGATCACGACGGCCAGGACGACGCCCCACCAGTTGCTCCAGTGCAGGGTGAAGTCGGGCAGGATGAGGTCCGCCACGACCAGGCCGAGGAACGCCGAGACGAGGAAGATCGCGGCGCGGATGAGGAACGTGATCATGCGCCGATATTAACGGTCGCGCCCGCCGCAGGATGTCATCCTCTCGGCGGATGCGCCGTCATCCGCCGGGCCGACGACAGGGGCGCTGCCGCGGGCGAGGCTGGGGGCATGTCGAGTCTGACGGCGCCCGCCGCGCCCCCGGAGAGCGGATCGCTCACCACCCCTGAGCTGCGGGTCGACCTCGACGCCGTCGCCCACAACCTCGCCGTGTTCCGGGCTGCCTCGCGCGGCGTCGTCGCCGTCGTGAAGGCCGACGCGTTCGGGCACGGCGACATCGCGGCGCATCTGCTCCGCTCCGGCGCGGCCGCTCTCGGCACGACGTCGCTCGCGCATGCGGTCGCGCTGCGTCGTCGCACCGGAGCGCGCACCCTCACGTGGCTGCACGCGCCGTCCGACGCGTTCGACGAGGCCGTCGCGGAGGGCGTCGACATCGCGGTGCCGAGTCTCGAGCATCTCCGCGCCGTGGCGGCCGCCGCCGGCGCGGTCGGCCGCCCGGCGCGCGTGCACCTCCACGTCGACCTCGGGATGTCGCGCGACGGCGCCCCTCGTGAGGCGTGGCGCGCGCTCACGGGCCTGTCCGGCATGCTCGCCGCCCGGGGGCTCATCGAGCCCGTCGGCCTCATGGGACATCTCAGCCATTCCGCCGAGCCGCGGCATCCGCGCAACGCCACGGCCCGGATGCTCTTCGACAACGCCGTCCGCTCGGCCGCCCGACGCGGCTTCGTCGCCCGCGTGCGGCACGTGGCGGCCACCGCGGCGACCCTGCACGGCGCGGGCACCGACCTGGAGCTCGTGCGCATCGGCGCGGGGCTGTACGGCATCGACCCCTCGCACTCCGCCGCGACGCCGCTGCGACCGACGATGACGCTGCGGGCGCCCGTCGTGCTGACGCGCGACGTGCACGCGGGCACCGGCGTCGGGTACGGGCACACGTGGGTCGCGGACCGCGACACGCGCCTGGCCACCGTCGGCGTGGGGTACGCCGACGGTGTCCCGCGCGTCGCGGCGGGCCGGGCCGAGGTCCTCGTGCGCGGGCGCCGGGCTCCGGTCGTCGGCACGGTGTCGATGGACCAGATCGTCGTCGACGTGGGCGATGCCGGGGTGGCGCCGGGAGAGACCGTGACGCTGCTCGGGGGCGACGGCCCGTCCCTGCGCGAGTGGGCGGACTGGGCGGGCAGCATCGAGCACGAGATCATCACCGGATGGGGCGAGCGGTGGACACGGGTCCATCGGGGAGGAGCGACGCAGTGAGGGTCACGGTCATCGGAGGAGGCGTCTCGCGCGAGCACGACGTGTCGCGCCGCAGCGCCGCGGCGGTCGCCGGCGCCCTGGCGGCGCGGCACGACGTCGAGGAGCTCGTCATCGAGCCGCACGGCGGCTGGTCTCGCGAGGGGCGGACGCTCACCGCGGCGGAGGTGGTGTCGGCGCTGCAGCGCGCCGAGGTCGTGTTCCCCGCGCTGCATGGGGCGGGCGGCGAGGACGGCGCGATCCAGGGCTTCCTGACGACCCTCGGCATCCCGTTCGTCGGCTGCGGCATCGAGGCGAGCGCCGTGTGCCTGCGCAAGGATCTCACCAAGCAGGTGCTGGCGGCGCACGGCCTCGACGTCGTCGACGGCGTCGTCGTGTCGGATGCCGCGTCCGCACGTGCGGCGCTCGCGCGCCTGGGCGCCCCCGTCGTCGTCAAGCCGCTCTCAGACGGGTCCAGCGTCGGCGTGCTGATCGCCGAGGACGCCGACACGATCGCGGATGCCGCGCGGGAGCGCCCCGTGCTGGTGGAGCGCTATGCGGGCGGCGTCGAGGTCGACCTGGGTGTCGTCGAGCTCGACGGCGAGCGCCGGGTGGGCACTCCGCTGGAGATCGAGCGGCGCGCCGGCGGGGTCTTCGACGCCGACCAGAAGTACGGCGGCGCTCCCCCGTTCGTGCTCCCGGCCCGTCTTCCCGACGACGTCAGAGAGCGGCTGATCGCGGCGTCGCTGCACGTGTTCGATGTCCTCGGGTGCGCGGGCGTCGCGCGCGTCGACTGGTTCGTCGACGGCGACCGGCTGCTGTGCAACGAGGTCAACACGATGCCGGGCATGACGGCGGCGAGCCAGCTGCCGCTCATGTTCGCGGATGCCGGCATCCCGTTCGACGAGCTCGTCGACGGCATGGTGCGCCAGGCGGTCGCCGGGTGACGACGGAGCGGCTCAGTCGCCGCCGAGCGCGGCCAGACGCGCCTCTTCGTCGGCGGCGATCGCCGACTCGATGATCGGGCCGAGTGCGCCGTCCATCACCTGGTCGAGGTTGTACGCCTTGTACCCGGTGCGGTGATCGGCGATCCGGTTCTCCGGGAAGTTGTACGTGCGGATCCGCTCGGAGCGGTCCATGCCGCGGATCTGCGAGCGGCGCGCGTCGGAGGCGGCGGCATCCCGCTCCTCCTGCTGCTTGGCGAGCAGGCGCGCGCGCAGGACGCGCATGCCCGCCTCGCGGTTCTGCAGCTGCGACTTCTCGTTCTGCATCGACACGACGATGCCCGTCGGCAGGTGGGTGATGCGCACCGCGGAGTCCGTCGTGTTGACGGACTGGCCGCCGGGACCCGACGAGCGGAAGACGTCGATCTTCAGGTCGTTCGGGTCGATGTGGATCTCCTCGGGCTCGTCGACCTCGGGGAAGACGAGGACGCCGGTCGTGGAGGTGTGGATCCGCCCCTGCGACTCGGTGGCGGGGACGCGCTGGACGCGGTGCACGCCGCCCTCGTACTTGAGGTGCGCCCACACCCCCTGCGCGGGGTCGGTGGAGTTCCCCTTGATGGCGACCTGGACGTCCTTGTAGCCGCCGAGATCCGACTCGTTGCGCTCGAGCAGCTCGGTCTTCCACCCCATCGAGGCGGCGTACTGCAGGTACATGCGCAGCAGATCGGCGGCGAACAGCGCCGACTCGGCGCCGCCCTCCCCCTGCTTGATCTCCATGATGACGTCGCGCGCGTCATCGGGGTCGCGCGGGATGAGGAGGCGGCGCAGCCGCTCCTGCGTCTGCGCGACCTGCTCCTCGAGCCCGGGGATCTCCTCCGCGAACGCGTCGTCCTCCTTGGCGAGCTCGCGCGCCGCGGCGAGGTCGTCCGTCGCCGCGACCCATGCGTCATGGGCCGCGACGATCTTGGACAGCTCGGCGTAGCGCCGGTTGACGCGCTTGGCCCGCGCGGCGTCGGCGTGTACGGCCGGATCGGACAGCTCGGCCTGGACGGCCTTGTGCTCCTCGATCAGCCCGCGGACGGACTCGAACATGCCGGAGTCGGACACGGCGGATCTCCCGTCGCGTCAGCGGATGCTGTTGTCGTGCCCGTGCGAGTGGCCGCCGCCGGCGCCGTGGCCGCCCGTCGGCGTCGGGATCGACTTCTGCATCTGCACGAGGAACTCGACGTTCGACTGCGTCTCCTTGAGCTTGCCGAGCACGACCTCGAGGGCCTGCTGCGGGTCCAGGCCCGCGAGCGCACGACGCAGCTTCCAGGTGATCTTGACCTCGTCGGGGCTCAACAGCATCTCCTCGCGGCGCGTGCTGGACGCGTTGACGTCCACGGCCGGGAAGATGCGCTTGTCGGCGAGCGAGCGGTTCAGGCGCAGCTCGCTGTTGCCCGTGCCCTTGAACTCCTCGAAGATGACCTCGTCCATCTTGGAGCCCGTCTCGACGAGCGCCGTCGCCAGGATCGTGAGCGATCCGCCGTTCTCGATGTTGCGCGCCGCGCCGAAGAAGCGCTTGGGCGGGTACAGAGCCGACGCGTCGACGCCGCCGCTGAGCACGCGGCCCGACGTCGGGGCGGACACGTTGTAGGCGCGACCGAGGCGCGTGATCGAGTCGAGGAGCACGACGACGTCGCGACCGAGCTCGACGAGTCGCTTGGCGCGCTCGATGGCCAGCTCGGCAACCGTCGTGTGGTCCTCGGCGGGACGGTCGAAGGTCGAGGCGATGACCTCGCCCTTGACCGTGCGCTGCATGTCGGTGACCTCTTCGGGGCGCTCGTCGACGAGCACGACCATGAGGTGGACCTCGGGGTTGTTGATCGCGATGGCGTTGGCGATCTGCTGCAGGACGATCGTCTTGCCGGCCTTCGGGGGCGCGACGATGAGGCCGCGCTGGCCCTTGCCGATCGGGGCGATGAGGTCGATGATGCGCTGGGTCAGCTTCTCCGGCGCCGTCTCGAGGCGCAGGCGGTCCTGCGGGTACAGCGGCGTGAGCTTGCCGAACTCGACGCGCGTGGCGGCGTCGTCGACCGACAGGCCGTTGATGGCGTCGACCTTCACGAGCGCGTTGTACTTCTGCCGACCGGACTGCTCGCCCTCGCGCGGCTGCTTGATCGCGCCGACGACCGCGTCGCCCTTGCGCAGGTTGTACTTCTTGACCTGGCCGAGCGAGACGTAGACGTCGCTCGGGCCGGGCAGGTAGCCGGTCGTGCGGACGAACGCATAGTTGTCGAGGACGTCGAGGATGCCCGCGATCGGGATGAGGACGTCGTCCTCGCTGATCTCGGTCTCGAACTCGTCGCCCGCGGCGGCCTGGCCGCGGCGCTTGTTGCGCTGGCGGTTGCGTCCGCCGCCCTGCTGCTCGGGCTCGGCCTCGGCCTCGGCCTGAGCGGGCTGGTTCTGGCCGCCCTGGTTCTGGCCGTTCTGGTTCTGGCCGTTCTGCTGACCGCCCTGACCACGGTCGCGGTTGCGGTTGCGGTTGCGGCTGCGGCTGCGGCGTCCGCCGGACTGCTGCTCACCGTCGGCCGACTCGCCCTCGGCGGAATCCTGCTTGTCGCCCTCGGGCTTCTCGGCGGCGGCGTCCTCGGCCTTGTCGTCCTTCGCGTCGGCGTCGGACTTCTCGGCGTCGGCGGGCGCGGCCTCAGCGGGCTTGCCGGCCTTGGCCCGCTTGCCGCGCTTGGCGGGCTCCTGGGCGGCGGGCGCCTCGCCCTCTGCCGTCTCGGCGGCATCCGCGGTCTCGGCGGCGGCGCTCGCCTCGGCGTCGCTCGCCTCGGCGGCGGGCGTCTCGGCGGTCTCGGATGTCGCGGCGAGCGCGGCGAGGACCTGCTCGGCGACCGCGGCGGTCACCGCGGAGGCGGGGCTCGCGGCCGGCGAGCCGAGCTCGGCGAGCTTGTCGAGCACGGTGCGCGAGTCGACACCGGCCTCGGCGGCCAGCTCGTGCACGCGGCGGCGACGGCCGGCGGTCTTGCGCGCCGGCTTCTTCGGCGCCTCGGCCGGCTCGGCGGTCCCCTCGGCGGCGGGGGCCTCGTCGGCGGGGGTGGCGTCGGCGGGCTGCGCGGCGGCGGCCTCGGCGGTCTGGTCGGCCGCAGCGTCGGCGACGGGCGACTGTGCCTCGTCGGCGGCGGCGACGACCTCTTCGCCCTCGGCGGGCGCGACATCGGACTGGATCTCGGAGATGGACTCCACGAGTTCTCCCTTGTGAACGTGTGATCGGTGTCCTGCACGCGACGTACGACACGACGCACGTCCGACCGCGCCAGCCTTCGACGGGCCGATGGCCGGTCAGCAGGTGGGGGTCGTGCAGAATTCGCAGATTGCGACGGAGGCCAGATTCACTGCCGTGATGCGGCTACGTGGAACCCTCCGCTAGTTCCCTTACTGTACCACCCTTGACGTCGACGGCGAGCATGAGCGCCTCCCACGGGGTGTCGGTCGCCGACGCCGCCAGCTCGGCCGCCTCCAGACGTGCTCCCGGGCCGTCCGCCAGGACGAGGACGCTGGGTCCGGCGCCGGACACGACGGCCGCGAACCCCTCCGCGCGCAGGGCTCGGACGAGGGCGATCGTCTGCGGCATCGCCTCGGCGCGGTAGTCCTGGTGGAGCTTGTCCTCGGTCGCCGCGAGCAGGAGCTCGGGGCTCTGCGTGAGCGCGGCGATGAGCAGCGCCGAGCGCGACACGTTGAAGACCGCGTCCTCGCGCGGCACCTGCAGCGGCTGCAGGCTGCGGGCGAGGTGGGTCGACATCGTGAAGTCCGGGACGAACACGAGCGGGGCGACGCCCCGGTGCACGAGCAGCTTCTTGTGGGCAGGACCGGCGTCGCCCATCCACGCGATCGTCAGACCGCCGAACAGGGCGGGCGCGACATTGTCGGGGTGACCCTCGAGCTCGGTGGCCAGGCGCAGCAGGTCGTCGTCACCGAACGCGACCTCTCCCTCCAGGAGCCCCTTCGCCGCGAGCAGGCCGGACACGACGGCGGCGCCGGACGAGCCCATCCCCCGCCCGTGCGGGATGACGTTGTGCGCGTGCAGGCGGAGCCCCGGCATCCGTCGTCCCACCGACGCGTACGCGTGGGCGATCGCGCGCACCACGAGGTGGGACGCATCGCGCGGCACCTCGTCGGCGCCCTGCCCGTCGACCTCGATCTCGAGGACGTCGCCGTCGAGCGCGGTCACGGTCAGCTCGTCATAGACGGACAGTGCGAGCCCCAGGGTGTCGAAACCGGGCCCGAGGTTGGCGCTCGTGGCCGGGACCCGCACCTGGACCGTGCGGCCGTCGCCGGGACGGCGCGGGGTCTCGGTCACGCCTGTTCCACCGGCTGGAGGCCGAGCACCGAGGCGACCTCGCTCGTCGCCGCGTCGACGACCGTCGGCTGCACCTCGCTGCCGTCGGCGTTGCGCAGGGCCCACTGCGGGTCCTTCAGGCCGTGGCCGGTGACGGTGAGCACGACGCGGGCTCCGGCGGGGATGACGCCCGCCTCGGCGCGGTCGAGCAGACCGGCGACGCTGATCGCGGACGCAGGCTCGACGAAGACGCCCACCGATCCGGCGAGCAGCTTCTGCGCCGCGAGGATGCGCGCGTCGTCGATGGCTCCGAACCAGCCGTCGGTCGCGTCGCGCGCCTCGAGGGCGAGCTCCCACGACGCCGGGTTGCCGATGCGGATGGCGGACGCCACCGTCTCGGGGTCCTTGACGACCTCGCCGCGCACGAGCGGCGCGGAGCCCTCGGCCTGGAAGCCGAACATGCGCGGGACGCGCGTGGCGACGCCGCGGGCGGCCTCTTCCCGGTAGCCGCGCGAGTAGGCGGTGTAGTTGCCGGCGTTGCCGACCGGGATGAAGTGGAAGTCCGGCGCGTCGCCGAGCACCTCGACGACCTCGTACGCCGCGGTCTTCTGGCCCTCGATGCGGTCGGGGTTGACCGAGTTCACCAGGTGCACCGGGTAGTGGTCGGCGAGTTCGCGGGCGATCTCGAGGCAGTCGTCGAAGTTGCCGCGGATCTGGATGAGCTGGCCGTTGTGGATGACCGCCTGGCTGAGCTTGCCCATAGCGATCTTGCCCTCGGGCACCAGCACGGCCGCGGTGATGCCCGCGTGGGCCGCATAGGCCGCGGCGGACGCCGACGTGTTGCCGGTCGAGGCGCAGATCACGGCCTTGGCGCCGTGCTCGACGGCGCGCGAGAGCGCGACGGTCATGCCGCGGTCCTTGAACGAGCCGGTCGGGTTCATGCCCTCGAACTTCACCCACACGTCCGCGCCGGTGCGCTGCGACAGCGCCGGTGCGGGCAGGAGCGGCGTGCCGCCCTCGCCGAGGGTGACGACCGTCGAGTCGTCGGTGACCCCGAGCCGGTCCGCGTACTCGCGGAGGACTCCCCGCCACTGATGTGCCATTGTCAGTCTCCTTCCACCCGCAGGACCGAGACCACGCGCTCGACCACACCGCTCTCGGCGAGTCGGTCGACGGTGTCGCTGAGATCCTGCTCCAGCGCTTGATGCGTTCCGATGACGAGGCGGGCGACGCCGTCGTCGCCGGTCTGCGTCTGCTCGACGGTGGCGATCGACACGCGGCCCTCGCTGAGGATGCCGGCGATCGTCGCCAGCACGCCCGGGCGGTCGTCCACCTCGAGCGTGATCTGATAGCGGGTCACGACGTGACCGACCGGCGCGACCGGGAGGTTCGCGCGGGTGGACTCGCCCACCCCGACGCCGCCCGCGATGTGGCGCCGGGCGGCCGAGACGACGTCGCCGAGCACAGCGGACGCGGTCTGCACGCCGCCCGCCCCGGCACCGTAGAACATGAGGTTCCCGGCGGCCTCGGCCTGCACGAAGACGGCGTTGTTGGCGCCGTGCACGCTCGCGAGCGGGTGGCTCCGGCTGACCAGCGCCGGATAGACGCGCACCGAGATCGACTCGGCCTGCGTCTCCGGGTCGATGAGACGCTCGCACACCGCGAGCAGCTTGATGACGTAGCCGGCGCGGCGGGCGCCCTCGATCATCGCCTTGTCGATGCCGGTGATGCCCTCGCGGTGCACGGCTTCGAGCGGCACGGCGGTGTGGAAGGCGAGGCTGGCGAGGATCGCCGCCTTCTGCGCGGCGTCGTATCCCTCGATGTCGGCGGTCGGGTCGGCCTCGGCGTAGCCGAGCCGCTGCGCGTCGGCGAGGACGTCCGCGAACTCGGAGCCCTCCGTGTCCATGCGGTCGAGGATGTAGTTCGTCGTCCCGTTGACGATGCCCATGATCCGCTGCACGCGGTCGCCGGCGAGCGAGTCGCGCAGCGGACGGATGATGGGGATCGCGCCGGCGGCGGCGGCCTCGTAGTAGACCTGCGCCCCGACCTGGTCGGCGGCGTCGAAGACCTCGGTGCCGTGGGTCGCCAGCAGCGCCTTGTTGCCGGTCACGACGTCGGCGCCCGAGTTGATCGCCTGGAGCACGTAGGTGCGGGCCGGCTCGATGCCGCCGATGAGCTCGATGACGATGTCCGCGCCGACGATGAGCGTCTCGGCATCCGTCGTGAACAGCTCCTGCGGGAGGTCGGCGTCGCGCGGCGCGTCGACGTCGCGCACCGCGATGCCGGCCAGATCCAGTGCGGCGCCCGCGCGGTCGGCCAGCTCGTCCCCGTGGCGCAGCAGCAGGTCGGCGACCTGCGAGCCCACGGATCCCGCGCCCAGCAGGGCGACTCTCAGACGCCGGTACTCCCCTGTCATTCGTCTCCTTCGATGGGTGTGGCCCCGATGTCCCGGGCGAGCAGGTCCGCGATGGTCTCGCGACGCACGATGACCCGCGCCTCGCCGCCGCGCAGGGCGATGACGGGCGGGCGGGTGACGTAGTTGTAGTCGCTCGCGAGCGAGAAGCAGTAGGCGCCGGTCGCGGGGACGGCGAGCAGGTCGCCCGGGGCGACATCCGCCGGCAGGTACTCCGCATCGACGACGATGTCGCCGGACTCGCAGTGCTTGCCGACGACGCGGGCCAGCGCGGGTGCGGCGTCGCTGGCGCGCGACGCGACGCGGGCCGAGTACTGCGCGCCGTAGAGGGCATGGCGCGGGTTGTCGCTCATGCCGCCGTCGACGCTCACATACAGCCGTGTCGCGTCGTCCGAGACGCGGACCGGCTTGACGGTGCCGACCTCGTAGAGGGTGACGCCGGCGGGGCCGACGATGTAGCGGCCGGGCTCGAACGCCAGATCCGGCATGCGGACGCCGCGGACCTCGCACTCCTGCGCGACGGCGTCGACGATGCCGTCGGCGAGCACCTCGATGGGGGTCGGGTCGTCGGCGACCGTGTAGGCGATGCCGAACCCGCCGCCGAGGTTGAGAAGGGGCAGTTCGCCGTCCGCGGAGAGCTGGGCGTGCAGCTCCAGCAGCCGCGCGGCGGATTCCCGGAAGCCGGACGTGCCGAAGATCTGGGAGCCGATGTGGCAGTGCAGCCCGATGAGCTCGAGGCCCGGCAGCTCGCGCACGCGCGCCGCCACCTCGGGCGCCTCGTCCAGCGCGAAGCCGAACTTCTGGTCCTCGTGCGCGGTCGCGAGGAAGTCGTGCGTCTCGGCGTGCACGCCGCTGTTGACGCGGATGAGAACCGGCTGACGGATGCCGCGGCGGTCCGCGATGGCGGAGAGGCGCTCCGCCTCGATGCGGCTGTCGAGCACGATCGTGCCGATGCCCGCGTCGACGGCGGCGTCGAGCTCCGCGACCGACTTGTTGTTGCCGTGGAAGCCCAGGCGGGAGGGGGCGACGCGCGCCGCGAGGGCGACGGCGAGCTCGCCACCGCTGCAGACATCCAGCGCGAGGCCCTCCTCGGTCACCCAGCGGGCGATCTCGGTGCTGAGGAACGCCTTGCCGGCGTAGTAGACGCGGGCCTGCACACCGTGGCGGGCGGCGGCCGAGCGGAAGGCCGACAGGACGCGACGGGCACGGGCGCGCACCTCGTCCTCGTCGAGGATGTAGGCGGGCGTGCCGAAGGCGTCGCGCAAGTCGGTGACGGGGATGCCGCCCAGGCGCACCACGCCGTCCGCGTCGCGCGAGGCGGAGGCGGGCCACACGTCGGCGGCGAGGGCGTTCGCGTCGTCCGGCACCGTCAGCCACGCGGGGGCGAGCGAACCGGAGGACGAGGGGGCAGACACTTCAGGCCAATCGTGGAGCGGGGCTGCGGCGCGGGTCACCGAGCGGTGCAGGGAGCCGGCGCCGCGTCATCCACGGGCCGATCGGCTCTCCAGAAGTCTATGGCACACGGCGCGGCGGCCCCGTCCCACGCTCCCCGGGCCGTGATCGGGCGCTGCGCGGTCACTCGCAGCTGCCGCGCTGCTGCAGCTGCGGATCCTCGAGGATGGCGCCGTCGACGTCGAAGGTCGCGACGAGCTCGTCGTCGCGCACCGTCACGTCGGTGAGGGTCATGCCGGCCGGGACGTGCTGCGCGACGCAGACGGACCAGTCCCCCAGCGCGCGGTCCGCGACGCCGCCCAGGCGGTCGCGCAGCGCATCCGCGGACACCTCGGCCTCGCCGAGGCGGAACGAGCTGGGCGTGAGCACGAGGTCGCCGTCGGCGGCCCCGGCCTCCAGGGCGATCCCCACCGGGAAGGACGCGCCGAGCACCTGGAGCGGGAGCGTGACGGTGACGTCGGTGCCGTCGAGGCCGAGCGAGTCGGCGGGGAAGCCCTGCACGGTGGCGAGCAAACCCTGCAGCTGCGTCGCGTCGAGCGCGATCGAGGCGGTGCCCGACCGCGCCGCGCCCTCGCCGCGCACGGACACGCCGGTCGCGTGCACCGACACGTCGCCGGTCACGCCGCCGAGGGTCACGTCGTCGGCCGACACGGTGACGTCGTCGAGCGTGCCCTGCATCAGCTGGAGGAGGACGAGCCCCTGCAGCTGGACGTCGACCTCCTGGTCCGGCGGGACGTCGAACTGCGACACGAGCGCGCCCTTGATGGTCTTCGTCGTGACGTCGCGGGCGAGCCACTCCCCCACGAACAGGCCGCCCGCGGCGATCAGGAGGATGACGATGATGCCGATGATCCAGCGCCACGGGTGCCGTTTGCGCGGCGCGGATTCGGGCACGTTGAGCTCCCAGCGGTATCCGGGCGCGGCATCCGGCAGGGAGGACTTCACGGGATCCGTCCTACCCGCGCCTACATGCGCTCGGGTGCGGACACGCCGAGCAGCGTGAGGCCGTTGCGCAGGACCTGCCCTGTCGCGTCGTTGAGCCACAGGCGCGTGCGGTGCACGTCCTCCACCTCGCCGTCGCCGAGCGGGATGACGCGGCAGTTGTCGTACCAGCGGTGGTACAGGCCGGCGAGCTCCTCGAGGTAGCGGGCGACGCGGTGCGGCTCGCGCACCTCCGCCGCGTACGCGACGATGCGCGGGAACTCCTGGAGCGCACCGAGCAGCGCCGCCTCGGTCTCGTGCGTCAGCAGCTCGGGGGCGAAGACGCTGCGGTCGACGCCGGCCGCCGCCGCGTTGCGCGCGACGTTGTGGGTGCGGGCGTGCGCGTACTGGACGTAGAAGACCGGGTTGTCGTTGGTGCGCTTCTGCAGGACGTCCAGGTCGACGTCGAGGTTCGAGTCCGCCGAGCTGCGCGTGAGCGCGTACCGGGCGGCGTCGACGCCGACGATCTCGACGAGGTCCTCGAGCGTCACGACGGTGCCCGCGCGCTTGGACATGCGCACCGGCTGGCCGTCCTTGACGAGGTTCACGAGCTGGCCGATGAGGATCTGCAGGTTGACGCCCGGCTCGTCGCCGAACGCCGCGCACATCGCCATGAGGCGCTGGACGTAGCCGTGGTGGTCGGCGCCCAGCATGATGATGCAGCGGTTGAACCCGCGCTCACGCTTGTTGAGGTAGTAGGCCAGGTCGCCGGAGATGTAGGCGGCCTGCCCGTCGGATTTGATGACGACGCGGTCCTTGTCGTCGCCGAACGCCGTCGTGCGCAGCCAGGTCGCGCCGTCCGCCTCGAAGATGTGCCCGAGCTCGCGCAGGCGCGAGATGGCGCGCTCGACGGCACCGGAGTCGTGCAGTTCGTTCTCGTGGAAGTACACGTCGAAGTCGACGCCGAACTCATGCAGGCTCTTCTTGATCTCGTCGAACATGAAGCCGACGCCGAGCGCGCGGAACGCCTCCTGCTTGGCATCCGCGTCGAGCGCGTCGATGTCGCCCTCGTACGCGAGCGCGACGCGGCGGGCGATGTCGGTGATGTAGGCCCCGCCGTAGCCGTCCTCCGGCGTCGGGCGGCCCTCGTGGGCGGCGACGAGGCTGCGCGCGAAGCGGTCGATCTGGGCGCCGTGGTCGTTGAAGTAGTACTCGCGGGTGACGGACGCGCCCTGGGAGGCGAGGATGCGGGCGAGGGAGTCGCCCACCGCCGCCCATCGCGTGCCGCCCAGGTGGATCGGGCCCGTCGGGTTCGCCGAGACGAACTCGAGGTTGATGACCTGACCGCTCAGGGAGTCGTTCGTGCCGAACGCCGACCCCGCGTCGACGATCGTCTGGGCGAGGGCGCCGGCGGCGGCGGCATCCAGGCGGATGTTGATGAAGCCGGGACCGGCCACGTCGACGCTCGCGATGCCGGGCGTCTCGGCGAGCTGGGCCGCGATGTCGGCGGCGAACTCGCGCGGATTGGCGCCCACGGCCTTCGCGAGCTTGAGCGCGGCGTTGGAGGCCCAGTCGCCATGCTCGCGGTTCTTCGGGCGCTCGAGCGGGAAGTCGCCGGGCGTGAGGCCCTCGGCCGCGCCGGGTCGTCGCTCCTCCGCGAGGGGGCGGATGACGTCGAGGAGGGCTGCGGTGAGGGCGTCGGGATTCATAGCCTGTCCAGTCTACGTTTGCGGGCCGCTCGCGCCCGCCGCGTCAGCCGGTCGGGGCGGGACGCACGGGTCAGGCCAGGCGCAGGAGCGCACGGTGGTCAGCGGCCGCCGCGTCCGGCGCGACGCGGCCGTCGGGTCCCTCCTGCCACGCGTCGACCTCGAGGCGCGGGAGGGTGAGGTGCGCGCCGTGGTAGCTGAGGAACGCGCAGTCGGCGGCATCGCGCCCCGTCGCGATGCGCACGAGCGAGGAGCGGTCGGCCAGGCGCGTCGCGTCCAGGACGTGCCACGCGCCGTCGAGGTGCGCCTCCGCGACGGCGTGGAAGTCCATGGGGTCCAGGCCCGGCGCGTAGCAGGAGGCGTAGCGCGCGGGGACGTCCATCGCGCGCAGCAGCGCGATCACGAGGTGCGCGTAGTCGCGGCACACGCCCTGCCCGGTGGTGAGGGTGGTCACGGCGCTGTCCGTTCCCTGCGACAGTCCGGGCGTGTACGTGGTGCTCGTCGCGACGAAGTCCGTGACGGCGTCGACGAGCTCGCGTCCGGCGAGCCCGCGGAACCGTCGGCGCGCCTGGTCGAACAGCTCGTCGGACGGGCAGTATCGGCTGGGCCGCAGGTACGTGACGACCTCCAGCTCGTCGACCGCGGCGGGCGGGACCGGCGCGTCGTCGACGACCGCCGCGTACCGGATCTCCAGCATCCCGGCTTCGCCCTGGAGGCGGTGCAGGCGGGATCCGGCGGAGTCGACGAGCTCGCGCACGGCGAGCGGTCGACCGTCCTGCACGAACGTCAGCTCCTCGCGCACGAGGGGGACGGATGTCGCGACGGCGACCGACAGGACGAGGTCGACGGAGGAGGCGATCTCGAGGTCGATCGCAGCGGTCACGGCGCGTTGCACCGGGCAATACTACGCACGCGGGGCCGACTCGGATGCGGGGTTGCGCGACCGGGATCCGTGCCCCATGATTCCGGTCGGCGGAACGTGACTTATCCTCCTCTCATGACCTCGCCCGCCCCTTCGCGCACGCAGCGGCCGCTCTGGCCGATCGTCGCGCTCGCCGTCGCCGTCGCGCTCGTGTGCGCGATCGCGGCCTGGCACCCGTGGACGAGGACGTCGCCTCCGGCATCCGAGGGCGCGGGCGGCGCCGGACCGGCCGCCGCGATCGCGCCTGCGCCGCTCGCCCTCCCGGAGAACGCGCGCGTGCTGATCTTCGGCGATTCCTGGACCTACGGATCCGCGGCGAAGCGCCCCACCGACGGGTACGCCTACGTGGTGGGCCGGACGATGGGGTGGGACACGATCGTCGACGGGGTGCGCGGCAGCGGCTACCTCAAGCCCGGCATCGACGGCCCGTCCTTCGGCGAGCGCATCGCGGCGCTCGATCCCGCGCTGGATCCGGACCTCGTCATCATCCAGGGCTCGATCAACGACCGTCGCCTCCACCCCGCCGGGTACCGCGCCGCGGTGACGGCCGCGTGGACCGCGCTCGCGAAGCTGTACCCCGACGCGAGGTTCGTCGTGCTGGGTCCGGCGCCGCAGGTGCTCCCGGTGGAGAAGGCGACGGCGGCGATCGACCGCGACCTCGCCGAGCTGGCCGGGGCGCGCGGGTGGGCGTACATCTCCCCCATCCGGGAGAAGTGGATCACCCCCGCCGACTACGACTGGATCATCGACACGGGCATCGGCCGCGACCACCCGACGAGCGAGGGACACGCGTATCTCGCGGAACGTCTCGCGGAGGACGTGCGGCTGCTCGAGGTCACGACGGACGCCGCCGTGGAGGCACCTGAGCCTGCGCGGTGAGCCGGGCTCGCGGTGATACCCTCGATCGGTACGCCTCCGTAGCTCAGGGGATAGAGCGTTGGTTTCCGGTACCAAAGGTCGCAGGTTCGATTCCTGTCGGGGGCGCCAGCCAGTCGGGACAAGGGATCGCGGGTCATGCAGACCCGGCGGTCCCTTTCTCTTGATCTCGTCGTCGGTCGCGTCGCCCGGTCGGGGAGGGCGAGCAGGAGCGGGCCGGTCGCGTCCGCCCGGAGCACCGCCACCATCGGATCGCCGACCTCGCGGCCCGCTTCGTCTCGGCCGACGACTGACGCCGCTCGGCGCGGTGCGCAACTCCTCCAGATCCGGGCCGATGGCGCCCGACGAGGCCCCGCGCGCGGGTGCGGCGCCGATTCTGGAGGAGTTGCGAACGGCCTCCACGCGGGCCGCGCGAGCGCGCGGCGTCGGCCGCCGGGCGTATCGTCGGCTCCGGGAGGCGGCATGGCGATCGACGCGGAGCTGAGGCAGCGGGTGCGGGACGCGCTCGCCGACCGGAACGCCGAGGAGAAGCGGATGTTCGGCGGCATCTCGTTCCTCGTCGAGGGGCGTCTCGTCGTCGGCGTCCGCCATGACGGCGACCTGCTCGTGCGCGTCGACCCGCGCGCCGGCGAGCGCCTCGCCGCTGAGCCCGGTGCGCAGCAGGCGCTCATGGGCGGCCGCTCCATGGGGCCGAGCTGGATCGCCGTCCACCCCGATGCGCTGGCCGGCGACGGGCTGGGCACCTGGCTCGGCCACGCCCTCGCGTTCCACGACGCGGCGGCGGACTGACACAGGAAGAACGCCCCCGATGCCGTGGCTTCGGGGGCGTTCATTCGTGCGATGTGCGGTTTCCGTTTCCGTTCCCTTGCGGGTGTCTCCGTTTCCGTTTTCTCTTCGCACGAGTGAATCTACTCAGCCCGCGACGGGCGTCAAGAGTTCCGTGGGAAGTCACTTCGACGTCATGTTGAAGGTGAGATTCTCACTCGCCGTGGCCGACGAGCTTGAGGCCCACGACGCAGCCCACGATCCCCAGGATCAGCAGCAGCCGGATCACCGAGAACGGCTCTCCCCCGTCGCCATGGCGTAGCCGACGGTCAGCGCCGCGCCGATGCCCACCCACACCGCATATCCGGTGCCGGTGGGGATGTCGCGCAGGGCCAGCGCGAGCCCGCCCATGCTGGCGAGCAGCCCGACGCCGAAGACGACGCTCGGCCACAGCTTGGTGAACCCCTCGGACTTGCCCAGCGCGGTCGCCCAGACCGCTTCGAGCACGCCGGAGATGATGAGGATGACCCACGACACAGGACTCGCCTCCTTGGCCAGTCTTGTCGCTCACCGGGTACTGATCCGTCGTCCGGGGATCCGGTCGGGATCCGCATCTCACGGTACCGAAGCGCCCTGGGCAGCTCCTGGGCAGTCCGCGCGGTGGGAGTCTCCCCGTCTCCGCACCTTCGGGTGACGCGAAATGCGGAATCGCCCGAACCGTGGCCACCGAACGCGTCACCTGCACGCCGCGGCATCCGCGCGGGCGCTCACGGCGAGATGAAGAAGATCCCGTCCAGCAGCCCGGGGTTGTGCGCGTGCACGAGCACCGCGAACACGACGGCGTCGAAGAGCAGATGCACCGTGACGACGTACGCGAGCGAGTGCGTCTTGACGAAGATGAACCCCTGCAGGAGCGCGAACGGGATCGTGAGCAGGTGGCCCCACTCGCGATACCCGAGCTCCCACAGGAACGACACGAACACGACGGCCTGCAGGAGGTTCGCCTGCCAGTCGGCGAAATGCCGGCGCAGCAGGGCGAACACCGTGCAGATGAAGAACAGCTCGTCCCAGATGCCGACGGCGCCCACGCCCACGAACAGCCGCGCGATGAGCTCGGGGGTGTCGACGACCGGCCAGTTGAGGTAGACGCCCGAGGTGATGAAGTAGAACGGCAGGATCGCCCAGCCGAGGACGAGCACCGCGACGAGCCACACCCACTGAAAGGGCGTCCACCGGCCGTCGCCCCCGCGCCACGGGAAGCGGATCGCGTGGTCGCGGAACACGAACCGCGACACGAGGTACGGCACCACGACGGCCCCGCCGAGCGCGAGCGTGAAGCGGAGCATCGCGAGGTTGTCCAGCTCGGCCGCGAGCGGGATCGCGCTGACGATGAGCATGCCGAGGGCGATGAGCGACAGATCCCGCACGAGACTCGGCCGTCCGAGCACGCGCGCGCCGTCACGCTCCAGCAGCCCCGCGGCGAGCAGTCCCACGGCCAGCAGCACCCAGCCGACCCAGGGGACGCGCAGCACGAAGAACGCGGGCGCCGCGGCGCAGACCGCGAGTGCGGGAAGCACCCGCAGCGCCACGCGCATCGACGTCGGCGCGGGCGTCATCCGCGCGGCCGGCGGCGATAGGCGAGGTCGCGGATGTCGCGCCCCGCGCGCTGACCCTTGCGCTCGAACGCGGTGAGCACGCGACCGTCGAAGCGCGGCGCCCACTCCCCCTCGAACGCGCGCTCGAAGAGCGGGTCGGCGTCGAGCACCTCGCGCATCTGCAGCGCGTAGTCCTCCCAGTCGGTGGCGAGCCGCAGCATCCCGCCGTCGGCGAGGGCGCGCGCCGCGAGCGCGCCGAAGCCCGCCTTCACGAGCCGGCGCTTGTTGTGCTTGGTCTTGTGCCACGGGTCGGGGAAGAAGATCCAGACCTCGGAGGCGGATGCCTCGGGCAGGAGATGCTCGAGGACCTCGGGCGCGTTGGCCTCGACGAGGCGCAGGTTGCGAGCCCCTGCGCGGTCGGCGTCGAGCATCGTGCGCGCGAGCCCTGCGCGGAAGACCTCGACGGCGAGGAAGTCGTCGTCGGGGCGGGATGCCGCGGCGTGCACGATCGCGTGACCCTGACCCGATCCGATCTCGACGATGAGCGGCGCGGTGCGCCCGTAGGCGCCGGCGATGTCGAGCACGGCGCCGGGGCGGATGCTCGTCGAGGCGATGTCGCGCTCGACCTCGATGCGGTAGTGGGGCGACAGCTCCTCCCACGCGCGCTCCTGCGCCTCGGACATGCGGCCGCTGCGGCGGACGAAGGAGACGGGGGCGTCGCGGAAGGTGCGGGGCTGCTCGGGTGCGGACACCCTTCCAGGCTACGGGGCGCTACGGCGCCGTCACGAAGTCGATGAGCTCCTCGACGCGCCCGAGGAGGGCCGGCTCGATGTCGCGGTAGCTCGTGACCGCGCCGAGGATCCGCTGCCACGCGCGCGCGTGGTCGGCCTGCGTCTCGGCGGGCCAGCCCAGCGCGCGGCACACGCCCGTCTTCCAGTCGACGCCGCGCGGGACCTCGGGCCACGCCGGGATGCCGAGGGCGCGCGGCGTCACGCACTGCCACACGTCCACGAACGGGTGCCCCACGATGAGCACATGCGCACCGTGCGGACCAGCCGCGATCTGCTGGGCGATGCGCGACTCCTTCGATCCGGCGACGAGGTGGTCCACGAGCACGCCGTAGCGATGCGTCGCCGAGGGCGGGTCCTCGCGCAGGGTGGCATCCAGCAGGTCCACGCCCTGCAGGTACTCGACGACGACGCCCTCGACCCGCAGGTCGTCGCCCCACACCTTCTCGACGAGCTCCGCATCGTGGCGGCCCTCGACGAGGATGCGGCTGGCGCGGGCGACCCGGGCCCGCGCGTCCTCGACGGCGAAGGAGCCGGATGCCGTCCGGGTCCGCCCCGTCTGCGGGGCCGCTGCGGGAGCGGCGACCGTGACGAGCTCGCCCTCCACGAGGAAGCCTCCGCCCAGCGGGAACAGGCGGCGGCGCCCGAACCGGTCCTCGAGCTCGACCTCCCGCGGCGTCACCCGCGTGACCTCCCCGACGAAGCCGTCGTCGTCGCGCTCGAGCAGCATCCCGACGGACGCCTCGACGCGCGGGATCCGCTTCGCGGTGCGCTCCCGCCAGCCAGGCGCGAGCACATCCTGTCCGTATCGGTCGTCCACGTGTCCTCCTCCCGCAGGCCGGAGCAAGGCTACCGCGGCACCGTCCGGTTGGCGTGTTGCTGAACCGGCTGAATAGAGTGGTTGCGGACGGAAGGGCTCGTCCGCAAGGGGGCAGAATGCGCAGGGCTTGGGCGACGGTGCTCGCAGTGCTGGCGATGGTCGTGGCGGGTCCTGTCGCCGCGGCCTCCGCCACCGACCCGATCCCTCTCGGCGACAGCTTCGTCGCCGACGAGGCGGGGGTGCTGTCGGGGGGTCAGCTCTCCGGCGCGGACGCGACGCTCGCCAAGCTCGAGACCGACACGGGGATCAGCCTCTACGTCGCCCTCGTCCCCGAGTTCACGAACCCGTCCGACCGCAACGCGTGGGCGGATGCAGTCGCTCAGGACAACGGGCTGGGCGACCGCCAGTACCTCCTCGCGATCGCGACCGAGGCCCGCCAGTACACGATCTCCGCTTCGCCGTCCGGACCGCTCAGCGAGGATCAGCTCGTCGCGATCGAGCAGTCGCTGCTGCCCGACCTGCGCGCGGACGACTGGGCGGGCGCGATCGACACCGCGGCGACCGGCGTGCGCCAGGCGGCGGGCGGAGGGACGCCCGGATCGTCGGGCGGCGGGATCCCCGGCTTCGTCTGGATCATTCTGCTCCTCGTCGTCGCCGCCGTGATCGTGTTCCTCGTGGTCCGCAGCCGACGGAAGGCCAAGGTGGCAGCCGGCGGGACGACACCACTCGAGCAGCTGCCGCTGCAGGACCTGGAGCGGCAGGCGGGCTCGGCGCTGGTCGCCACCGACGACGCCGTCAAGACGAGCGAGGAGGAGCTCGGCTTCGCCCGCGCGCAGTTCGGCGACGAGGCCACGGGCGAGTTCGAGGCGGCGCTGGCGCAGGCCAAGGAGAACCTCAACCAGGCGTTCACCCTCAAGCAGAAGCTCGACGACAGCACCCCCGACTCCGAGGCCGACACCCGCGCGTGGAACGCGCAGATCATCGAGCTGTGCACGCAGGCGGGTGCCCTCCTCGACGAGAGAGCCGCCGCATTCGACGAGTTGCGCAAGCTCGAGCAGAACGCGCCCGAGGCACTCGCGAAGGTGCAGGAGCTGCGCGGCTCGGTGGAGCCGCGCATCGCGGAGGCGGAGTCGGCGCTCGCCGCCCTCTCGGCCCGCTACGCCCCCTCCGCACTCGCGACCATCGCCGACAACCCGGTCCAGGCGCGCCAGCGCCTCGCGTTCGCCGACGACCGGCTCGCCGAGGCGCAGGAGGACATCGGCGCCGGACGCGGCGGCGAGGCGGCGGTCGGCATCCGCGCCGCCGAGGAGGCCGTCGACCAGGCGCGCCTGCTCGTGGATGCCGTCGGCAAGCTGGGGCAGGACCTGGCCGCCGCCGAGCAGTCCATCTCCGCGCTCGTGGCCAACCTCCAGCAGGACATCGCCGCGGCATCCGCTCTCCCGGACGCCGACGGACGCCTCGCCTCCGTCATCGCCTCGACGCGCCAGGCCGTGGATGCCGCCACCGCCGCGACGGCGGGCGCGCAGCTCGCCCCGCTGCAGGTGCTGCAGAGCCTCGAGGCGGCGAACACGCAGATCGACGGTGCGATCGCCGGCATCCGCGACGCGCAGGAGCAGGCCGAGCGCGCACGACAGCAGCTCGGACAGCTCCTCCTGCAGGCACAGGCGCAGGTCTCCGCCGCCGAGGACTACATCACCGCCCGCCGGGGCGCGGTGGGGGCCACGGCCCGCACGCGCCTGGCCGAGGCGGGCGCCTCCCTCGTGCAGGCGCAGCAGCTGCAGACCACCGACCCGGCGCAGGCGCTCTCCCTCGCGCAGCGCGCGAACCAGCTCGCCGGGCAGGCCATCCAGTCCGCGCAGAACGACGTCGGATCGTTCGACGCAGGCATCATGGGCGGCGGGCGCGCCCCCGCGGGCGGTGGGGACAACGTCCTCGGGGCGGTCCTCGGCGGCATCGTGATCAACTCCATGCTCGGCGGCGGTGGCGGCGCGCGCGGCGGATTCGGCGGCGCGAGCGGATCGCTCGGCGGCGGACGCGGGGGCGGGCGCACCGTGCGCACCCCGGGAAGCTTCGGCGGCGGCGGCACGCGCGGTCGTCGAGGAGGCGGTCGCTTCTAGACCGCAGGGAAGACTTCGGAAAGGAAGGTACACACGATGGCAAAGCAGTCCATCTTCGGGCGCATCTCGACGCTCGTGCGGGCGAACATCAACGCGCTCATCGACTCGGCGGAGGACCCCGAGAAGATGCTCGACCAGCTCGTGCGCGATTACACCAACAACATCGCGGACGCCGAGTCGGCCATCGCCGAGACCATCGGCAACCTCCGTCTCCTCGAGCGCGACCACACCGAGGACGTGCAGGCCGCCGCGGACTGGGGCCAGAAGGCCCTCGCCGCGAGCCGCAAGGCCGACGAGCTGCGCACGGCGGGCAACACGGCGGATGCCGACAAGTTCGACAACCTCGCCAAGATCGCCCTGCAGCGCCAGATCAGCGCCGAGAACGAGGCCAAGGCCGCCGAGCCGACGATCGCCGCGCAGAACGAGGTCGTCGACAAGCTCAAGGACGGCCTCAACGGCATGAAGCAGAAGCTGGAGCAGCTGAAGTCCAAGCGCTCCGAGCTCCTCGCCCGCGCCAAGACGGCCGAGGCGCAGAACAAGGTGCACGACGCGGTCAAGTCGATCGACGTCCTGGACCCGACGAGCGAGCTCGGCCGGTTCGAGGACAAGGTGCGTCGCCAGGAGGCGCTCGCGCAGGGCAAGCAGGAGCTGGCGGCCTCGTCGCTGGACTCGCAGTTCAACGCCCTCGAGGACATGGGCGAGCTGACCGAGGTCGAGGCGCGCCTGGCCGCGCTCAAGGCCGGTGCGACGCCCGCCGTCGGCTCCGCGCCCGCGCAGGCCGCGATCGACGCGTCGACCGACTGATCGCCGCGGGTCATCGGCCCGCATCCGCGAGACGAACGCGGTGCCCCCAGCGTCGGGGGCACCGCGTTCGGTCTTCCGGCGCAGCTCCGGGCGGTGCGGGGGCCGCCGTCCGGGCACCCGACGCGCGACCCGCGCCCCGCGCCGACACCGCGTGGGGGAAGATGGAGCCATGGCGCGATTCGTGATCGCCCCGCAGTGGCAGGGGTCCCCCTCGGCGCGGGCCATGATGCTCATCGACGGCGCCCAGGCGATCGCCGGTGACCTCCCCCGCGCGGCATGCACCACTGTCGACATCCCCCTCGAGGCGGGTGAGTCGCTCGAGACGGGCGTCAACCGCTACAGCGCGCTCGCGCGCATCCGCGGCCAGCTCGACGAGGTCCTGGCCGGACGCAGCGAGCCCATGATCACGGTGGGCGGCGACTGCAGCGTCGCCGTCGCGGCGATCGGCGCGGCCGCAGCCCGCACCCCCGACCTCGCGGTGGTCTGGCTCGATGCGCATCCCGACCTCCACACGCCCGACACGTCGGAGTCGGGGGCGTTCAGCGGCATGGCCCTGTCCGCCGTCCTCGGGGAGGTCCCGGAGGGGCTGGCGCTGGCGCCGGGCACCGTGCCCGCCTCGCGCGTCGTCCTCGCCGGGGCGCGATCCTTCGACGACGCCGAGCACGAGCGCGCGGGCGCCCTCGCCGCGGTGCTGTCGGCGGAGGACCTCGCCGCTCCCGACGTCCTCGCGGACGCCGTGGCGGCGACCGCCGCCGCTGCCGTGCACATCCACGTCGACCTGGACGTCCTGGACCCTTCAGCCCTGTCCGGGGTCACCTCGCCGATCCCGTTCGGCGTGCAGGTGCCGCAGCTCGTCACGGCGATCCAGGCGGTGCGCGCACGTGTGCCGCTCGCCGGGGCGAGCATCACCGGGTTCGCTCCGCCGAGCCCCGCCGCCGCGGTCGACGACATGGGCGCGGTGCTGCGGATCATCGGGGCGCTGGCGTGACGCCGGTGCCGCCGCCGGGCTGGCGCGAGGCCGCCGAGAAGGCCGTCCGGCGCGGGCAGCTCATCGACCGCTTCATCCCGTCGTTCCTGCTCGACTCCCCCATCAGCCTCGTCGGCTACTGGTACGGGACCACGGTGGGGTGGATCTGGGGCTTCCTGTGGAGCACGGGTCGCATCGAGCGCCGGCAGGGCCTGTGGATCTTCCGCGGCATCCCGCGGCGCCTGTTCCCGCGCGGCGGGGTCTGCGCCGGCGGGTGCTTCCTCACCGGCGACGACCCCTTCGACGAGCGGGTGCTCCGGCACGAGGCCGTGCACAAGGCCCAGTGGCGGCACTACGGGTTCCTCATGCCGCTGCTGTACCTGCTCGCCGGGCGGGATCCGCTGCGCAACCGCTTCGAGATCGAGGCGGGGCTGGAAGACGGCCGGTACATCCCGCGCGGACACCGGGGGGACTGAGCCCGCCTCAGCGCGACAGGAGCTGGCCGAAGCGCTCCGGCACGTGGATGCGCTCGGCGGCGATCCCGAGACGCTCGGTGAGGTGGTCGGCGATGTCGGCGGTGCCGAGGTAGCCGCCGAGGAGGTGGATGCGGGTGCCCTCGGTCGGGGCCAGGTCGCACTCGTCGCACAGCATCTCGTCGGCCCACGCCGTGACCGCGCGGGTCAGCGCGGCACCGGGGGCGCACATGCGGCCGGTGCCCGGCTCGCCGGAGCGGGCGGAGCGGTCGAGCCACGTCACGACCATGCGCACGGGCACCGCGATGTCGGTGATGTGCGACGCGTCGGGGACCTCGATGAACACCCGACCGGTCGAGCACAGCGGCAGCGTCGCGAGGAGCGTCTCGAGATCCAGCAGCGAGGACTCGTCGGCGGTGATGAGATGCTGCACCCGCGCGTGCCGCGACCGGCGGCAGGCGTTCGCGTTGTGCTCGGTGGTGTCCATGTCATCACCAGTATAGGCATAAGGGAAGGCATGCCTAACCTTGGTCGGACCGCTCTCCGTCCCCGGATGCCGGCCTCGGCGGTCAGGCCAGCAGCACGCGTCGCAGCTCCGCGAGCTCGTCGTCGGCGAGCCCGTGCGCACGCAGGTAGTCGGGCACCGAGCCGTAGCGCTCGTGGAGATCGGCGATGAGCGCCGCCATCACCGGCGCCGGCGATCGCGTCGCGAGCTCCTCGAGGTGCACCGCCTCCGGGTGCATCGCGCGCAGCCGCTCGACCACGGCGCGATTCCGCCATTCGGGCAGCATCGTCTCGGTGCGCGCGTAGTCGGCGATGACGGCACCCGTCTCCACGCCCGCCGCCGCGAGGGTGAGGGCGACCGTGACGCCGGTGCGGTCCTTTCCGACCGTGCAGTGGACGAGCACGGGCTGGTCCGACACGACGCCGCGCACGACCTGGACGATGCCGTCGGCCGAGTCCTCGACGAGCGCGCGATACATGTCGGTCAGGCTCATGTCCTGCTCGAAGAACGACGCGACGGAGCCGAGGAACAGCGGCACGCGCGTCGTCGTGAGATCCAGGCCCTCGACGCGACTGGGCGCGTAGACGACTTCCTCGTCGTCGCGCAGATCGATGATGCGGCGGACGCCGAGGCGGCGCAGCGCATCCACCCCCGCGGACTCGAGGTGCGCGAGGTTCCCTGAGCGGTACAGCACGCCCGGGCGCGTCCGTGCGGACCCCGCGGGCAGGCCTCCGACGTCGCGGAAGTTCACCGCCCCCGGGACGAGGGAGTCGAGGGAGTCGCCGGTCATCCCGCCGAGACCGCCTTGCGCGCGGGAACCGGGTAGCGACCGGCGATCGCGATGCGGTTGAAGGAGTTGATGGACACGAGGATCCAGCTCAGGGCGACGTACTCGGCCTCGCTGAGGATGCCGCCCACGTGGTCGTAGACCTCGTCGGGCACGCCGGCCTCGTGGATGAACGTGAAGGCCTCGGCGAGCTCGAGCGCCGCCCGCTCGCGCTCGGTGAACACGCCGGAGTCCCGCCACGTCGGGATCTGCGCGATGACGTCCGCGTCCAGCCCAGCGGTCACCGCCCGGTCGACATGGATGCGCACGCAGTAGGCGCAACCGTTGAGCTGCGACGCGTGGATCTGGACGATCTCCTTCAGGCGGGCGTCGATGCCCGCCTCCTCCGCCACGGCGCCCACCTGCTTGGCGAACCCCTCCAGCGCCTCATAGGCGGTGCGCGCGGAGCGGGAGAGGTGAACGCGACGTTCGAGGGACATGCCTCCAGCGTAACGAGCGGCGCGCCCGGACGCTCCGCGTCACACGATTGGCGCCATCCCGCCCGGCGGGGTCACAATGGCGAGCGTGAGCGAACCCATCGACGAGTTCTCCTTCCTGGCCGAGCAGGCCGCGGATGCCGGACTGGACGTGCCGGTCCCCCGCGGCGAGCGCCTCGCGCTGACGCTGCCGGACGGGCGCACCCTGAGCGCGCTGCGCTACGGCGAGGGCGCGCCCGTCGTCACCTTCCTGCACGGCGCGGGCCTGAACGCCCACACGTGGGACACGACGATCCTCGCGCTGGGGCTGCCCGCGCTCGCGATCGATCTGCCCGGCCACGGCGACTCGTCCTGGCGCGACGACGCCGCGTACGTCGCGCGCGTGCTCGCACCGGACGTCGCCGTCGGCATCGACGCGTGGACCGAGGGCCCGCAGCTGCTGGTCGGCCAGTCCCTGGGCGGTCTGACCGCCGCGGCGGTCGCGGCCTCCCGCCCCGACCTCGTCCGCGAGCTCGTGGTCATCGACATCACGCCGGGCATCGATCCCGCCGGCGGCGCGAGCCAGATCCGCCAGTTCTTCGCCGGCCCCACGGACTGGGCATCCCGCGAGGAGCTCACCGAGCGCGCACTGTCGTTCGGCCTGGGTGGCTCGCCGAAGGCCGCCGCGCGGGGCGTCTACTTCAACTCGCGGATCCGCCCGGACGGGCGCGTCGAGTGGAAGCACCACTTCGCGCACGTCGCGAACGCGCTCGCCGCCGATCCCGAAGCGGCGGCGCAGGCCGATGCCGCTCAGGACGCCGTGGCGGCCGTGCTCGGCGAATCCGGCTGGGAGGACCTCGCCGCCGTCCAGGCGCCCGTCCTGCTCCTCCGCGGTGACCACGGCTACGTCACCGAGGCGGAGGCCGCCGACTTCGGCGTGCGTCTGCCGCAGGCGACCGTGGAGACCGTCACCTCCGGGCACAACGTGCAGGAGGAGCTGCCCGTTGACCTCGGCCGGCGCCTGCGCGCCCTCGCCGGGGCCTAACGCTTCTGTTTCGTTCCGAGTAGGCCCGCGCCCGCACGCCGCGCCACGACCCTAGGCTTAGACACCGATACCCCCCGTCATCACAGCGACGCCCGCACCGCGTCCGCCTCGTGCTCGCGAAAGGACCCCCATGTTCCGCCGCACCGCCCTCGCCGCTTCGGCTCTGCTCGCCTCTGCCGCCCTGCTCCTCGCGGGCTGCACCGGCGGCGGCAGCGGGACCCCCACCGCGACCGGCGAGCCGGACCCGAACGCCTCGGTGGCGATCCGCCTCGCCCTGGAGCCCGGCAACCTCGACATCCGTCAGACCGCGGGTGCGGCGCTGGACCAGATCCTCATCGACAACATCTACCAGGGCCTCGTGCGGCGCCTGCCGGACGAGTCGATCGAGCCGTCGCTCGCCTCCGACTTCGAGGTCTCGGACGACGGGCTCACCTACACCTTCACCCTCCGCGAGGGCGTCACCTTCCACGACGGCTCTCCGCTGACCCCGGAGGATGTCGTGTGGTCGCTGCAGACGCGCAAGGCGACGCCCGCGTGGTCCGACTCCGCTCGCCTGGCCCGCGTCGCCTCGATCGCCGCGAACGGCCAGACGATCACCCTGACCCTCTCGGAGCCCGACTCGCAGCTGCTGTGGAACCTCACCGGGCGCGCGGGCCTCATCTTCAAGAAGGACGACACGGTCGACTACAAGACGGCCGAGAACGGCACCGGCCCGTTCACGCTCGAGTCCTGGAAGCAGGGCGATTCGATCACGTTCGCGCGTGACGAGGACTACTGGGGCGACAAGGCGAAGGTCAAGGAGGTCGTCTTCGACTACGTGAGCGACAACCAGGCCGCCCTCAACGGCGCCCTCGCCGGCGAGTTCGACGTCGTCACCGGCTTCGACGCGACGCTCAAGGACCAGATCGAGTCGAACGGCGACTTCGCGCTCGTGCTCGGCTCGGCCACCGACAAGTGGGTCCTGGCGATGAACAGCACGAAGGGCCCGCTCGCGGACCAGAAGGTGCGCCAGGCGATCCGACAGGCCATCAACCACGACGCGCTCATCGAGGCGGCCGGGTCCGGCGTCCCCCTGTACGGCCCCATCCCCGAGCCCGACCCCGGCTACGAGGACCTCTCCGAGGTCGCGCCGTACGACCCCGAGGCGGCCAAGAAGCTGCTCGCCGACGCCGGCGTCTCCAACCTCACCCTGACCCTCACGGTGCCGTCCTTCTACGGCACGACGATCCCGCAGCTGCTGGTCTCCGACCTCGACGCGGTGGGCATCACGCTCAAGGTCGACTCGGTCGAGTTCTCCGCCTGGCTCAACGACGTCTACACGAACAAGGACTACGACCTCTCGCTCGTGGACCACGCCGAGCCGCGCGACTTCGAGAACTGGGCCAACCCCGACTACTACTTCACGTACGACAACCCCGAGGTGCAGCGGCTCTACGCCGAGGCTCTCTCGGCCCTCACCGATGAGGACGCCGCCGACCTGCTCGCGCAGGCCGCGCGCATCGTCTCGGAGGACGCCGCCGCCGACTGGCTCTACAACTGGCAGTCGGTCGTCGCCGTGGGGTCGAACATCAGCGGCTTCCCCGCCGACAACGTGAACGCCCGCATCAACCTCGCAGACCTGACCAAGAGCAAGGGTTGATCCGTTACGCGCTGACCCGACTTGCCCTGCTCATCGTGGGGCTCGTCGTCGCCAGCGTGCTGATCTTCCTGACGCTGCGCGTGCTGCCGGGCGACCTCGCCCAGCTCATCGCGGGGACGAATGCGACGCCGGAGCAGATCCAGTCGATCCGCGACGAGCTGGGCCTGGAGACCCCGCTGTGGACCCAGTACATCGAGTGGATCGGCGGCATCCTGCGCGGCGACCTGGGCACATCGCTGCTCACCGGCTCGTCGGTGGCCGCCGAGATCGCGCAGAAGGCGTCCGTCACGGTGCCGCTGGGCATCCTCTCCCTCCTGATCGCGCTGGCCTTCAGCATCCCGCTGGGCGTCGTGTCGGCGATGCGGCGCGGCCGCGCCGCCGGCACGGTGCTCAGCGTGGGGGCGCAGACCCTCGCCGCGGTGCCCGTCGTGTGGGCCGGCATGCTGCTGGTCATCGTGTTCGCCGTCTGGCTCGGCTGGCTGCCCGCGCAGGGCTTCCCGCGCGCGGGATGGCGCGAGCCCGGACTCGCGCTGCGCTCGCTCCTGCTCCCCGCCATCACGATCGGCATCGTGGAGGGCGCCGTGCTGCTGCGCTTCGTCCGCAGCGCCACCCTGCAGGCGGTCGGTCAGGACTACGTCCGCACCGCCGCCGCGAAGGGTCTCACGCGCAACCAGGCGCTCGTGCGGCACGGACTGCCCAACGTCGGCATCTCGATCGTCACGGTGCTGGGCCTGCAGGTCGCCGGCATCATCGTGGGCGCCGTCGTCATCGAGCAGCTGTTCGGCCTGCCCGGCATCGGACGCATGCTCGTGCAGGATGTCGGCAACCGCGACCTGCCCAAGGTCCAGAGCGAGCTGCTCGTCCTCACCGGCTTCGTGCTCATCGTCGGCTTCGCGGTCGACCTCGTCCATCGGATCATCGATCCCCGACTGCGACAGGCGGAGTCGGAATGAGCGCGGCGAAGAGCATCACGACACGGCCCGGGTGGTTCCGGCGCCTGTGGGCCCTGTCCACGGGGCGCTTCGGCGTCATCGTCGTCGCCGTCATCGCCCTCACGGCCCTCGTCTCCCTCTTCTGGACCCCGTTCAGTCCCCGGCAGACCGACATCGCCGACCGCTGGGCGCTCCCCGGCTGGCCGCACCTGCTCGGGACCGACGCGACAGGGCGGGACATCCTGAGCCTCATCATGGCGGGCGCGCGGACGACCGTCGTCGTCGCCGTCGGCGCGGGCATCGTGGCGACGATCATCGGCGTGGCGCTGGCGGCCCTGGGCGCCCTCACCGCGCGGTGGATCCGGGAGTCGGTGGCGGTGCTCGTCGACATCCTCATCGCCTTCCCCGTGCTCATCATCGCGATGATGATCTCCGCGGTGTGGGGCGGCTCGCTCTGGGTCGTGATCTGGTCGGTGGGGATCGGCTTCGGCGTCAACATCGCCCGCGTCACGCGGCCGGAGCTGCGCCGCGTCCTGCACAGCGACTTCGTGCTCGCCGGTCGGGCCGCCGGCCTCACCTCGTGGCAGAACCTCACGCGGCACCTCCTGCCGAACGTCGCGCCGGTGTTCATCGTGCAGCTCTCGTGGGGCATGGCGATCGCGGTGCTCGCCGAGGCCGGCCTGTCCTACCTCGGCTTCGGCGCCCCCGTGACCGAGCCGTCGTGGGGCGTGCTGCTGTCGGATCTGCAGCGCTACATCACCGTCCACCCGCTGTCGGTCGTGTGGCCGGGCCTCGCGATCACGCTCACCGTGCTCGGCCTCAACCTCCTCGGCGACGCGCTGCGCGAGGCCACCGACCCGACCCTGTCGCACGGCCGCGACCCGCTCAATCCGCCGCGTGCGGCGATCCGTCACGTCCCGGGGGTGCGCGCATGAGCCTCATCGTGCAGGACCTGGTGATCGAGCTCGGCGGGCGCCGGGTCGTCGACGGCGTGTCGTTCGACGTCCCCGACGGGGCCCGCGTCGGTCTCATCGGCGAGTCCGGATCGGGCAAGTCGCTCACCGCCCTCGCCGTGCTCGGCCTCCTTCCGGACGGGGCACGGGCGTCGGGCAGCATCCGGTGGAACGGGCGCGAGCTGCTGGGCCTGCCCGACCGCGAGCTCGCCCAGCTGCGCGGCGACGAGATCGGCATCGTCTTCCAGGAGCCGCGCACCGCGCTCAACCCCATCCGCACCGTGGGGCGCCAGATCGCCGAGTCCGTGCGGATCCACCAGCACCTCGATCGCCGTGCCGCCCGCGAGCGGGCGATCGAGGAGGCGCGACGCGTGTTCCTCCCCGACCCGGAGCGCATCGTGAGCCGCTACCCGCACCAACTGTCCGGCGGGCAGCGTCAGCGCGTCGCGATCGCCGTCGCCCTCGCGTGCAACCCGCAGCTGCTCATCGCCGACGAGCCGACGACCGCTCTGGACGTCACGATCCAGGCCGACATCCTCTCGCTCCTGCTCGAGCTCGCCGACGAGTCGGGGATGTCGCTCGTGTTCATCACGCACGACCTCGCCGTGCTGTCGCAGATCGCGACGCACGGCGTGGTCCTCGCCGACGGACGGGTCATCGAGCAGGCGCCGGTGCACGACCTGCTGACGGCGCCGCAGTCCCCCATCACGCAGGGCCTGCTGCGGGACGCCACGGCGACGCTGTGGCGGCCGGGACGCGGGCCCTCCGACGGTCCGTTCCGCTCGGGAGGTGCGTCATGACCGCGCTCATCGAGGCACGCGGCCTCACCCGCCGCTACCCCGTCGCCAAGCAGTCGCTGTTCGAGCGGCGTCGGTGGACGACCGCGCTCGAGGACGCCGACCTCACCGTCGCGGAGGGCGAGGCCGTCGGCATCATCGGCGAGTCCGGATCCGGCAAGTCGACCCTCGTGCGCCTGCTGCTGGCCCTCGACCGACCCACCTCGGGCACGATCGCCTTCGACGGCCGCCGCGTCGACGCCGCGGCATCCGCGCGCTCCCTGCACTGGCTGCGCCGGGAGACGGGCATCGTGTTCCAGGACCCGTACTCGTCGCTCGACCCGCGCATGAGCGTGGGCCGCATCGTGGGCGAGCCGCTGTGGGCGCTGGGCATCGACGCCGCGGATTCGGCGGCGCGGCGCGCCCGGGTCCGCGACGTGCTGGAGGATGTCGGGCTCGAGCCCGACATGGCGAACCGCTATCCGCACGAGTTCTCCGGCGGGCAGCGGCAGCGCATCGCGCTGGCCCGCGCGATCGTGCACCGTCCGCGCGTCCTCGTCGGCGACGAGCCGCTGTCGGCGCTCGACGTGACGGTGCGGGCGCAGATCCTCGAGCTGCTGCGCGAGCTGCGTCGCCGCGACGGGCTCACCCTCCTCATGGTGTCGCACGACATCGGCGTCGTGCAGAACCTGTGCGACGCGGTCGTCGTGATGAAGGACGGCCGCATCGTCGAGCAGGGCGCCACGCAGCGCGTTCTCGAGGATCCGCAGGAGGACTACACGAAGCGCCTCCTCGCCTCCATCCCCGTCATCGACGCCTGACCCCGCTCCGGTCGCCCCGCCCACCTCCGCCCGCCTCCGCACTCCCCCGACCTCCCCCGACGTCCGCGCTCCCCCGACGTCCGGCGAAACGCACTTTCTGCGCTGAGACGCATGCGCTCCGCGCGTGTTTCGCCGCAGAACGTGCGTCTCGCCGGAGGGGAGGAAGGAGCGCGGAGCGCGGCGCACCGAGCACGGCGCACCGAGCAGGCGGGGCGTTCAGCGACAGGAGGGGCGGGTGTCGCGGGGGCGGCGTAGCCTCGGGGCATGACGCATCCCCACCGGGCGCAGGCGGTCCCCCACCCGGCGCCGCCGCCTCCCCACCGGCCGCACGCGATCGTCCCGCCGTACCTGCTCGCGCGCGTCGCGGCGACGGATCACCCCGCGTTCGCGCGGGCGGCCGAGGCGGCGCAGCGCACCCTGCGGGGGCGTGCCCCGCGCACGCTGCTCACGCTCTCGGTCGAGGGCGACACGCTCGTGGCCGAAGCGACGCCGGCGCCCGATCGCACGATCTCGGATGCGCAGAACTCCACGCGCCTGCCCGGCGTCGTCGTGCGCCGCGAGGACGATCCGCCGGTCGCCGATCAGGCGGTCAACGAGGCGTTCGACGGCCTCGGCGCCACCTTCGACCTCTTCGAGCAGGCGTACGACCGCAACTCGATCGACGGCGCCGGGCTCCCCCTGCACGCGACGGTGCACTACGGCCGCGAGTACGACAACGCGTTCTGGGACGGCGCGCAGATGGTGTTCGGCGACGGCGACGGAGAGGTGTTCGCCGGCTTCACGCGCTCGATCACGGTCATCGGCCACGAGCTCGCCCACGGCGTCACCGAGCACACCGCGGGGCTGGTGTACCGCGACCAGTCGGGGGCGCTCAACGAGTCCGTCTCGGACGTCTTCGGCGCACTCACCGAGCAGCACGCGCTCGGACAGACCGCCGACGAGGCGTCGTGGCTCATCGGCGCGGAGATCTTCACCGACGCCGTCGAGGGCGAGGCTCTGCGCTCGATGAAGGCTCCCGGCACCGCGTACGACGACGACGTGCTGGGCAAGGACCCGCAGCCCGCGCACATGCGGGACTTCGTCGTCACGCAGGAGGACAACGGCGGCGTGCACATCAACTCGGGCATCCCCAACCGCGCGTTCCACCTCGTCGCCACGACCCTCGGCGGCTTCGCGTGGGAGCGGGCGGGACTCATCTGGTATCGCGCCCTCACCTCGCCCGGCCTCTCCCCGACCGCGGACTTCGCCGCGTTCGCCGCCGTCACACGCACCGCCGCCGCGGGCGAGTACGGTGAGGAGTCGGAGGAGGCCGCCGCGGTCCGCGACGCATGGATCGAGGTCGGCGTTCAGGAGGATGACGGATCAGGCACCGACGGGCGATGAGCCCCTCGTCGTGGTGGCGGTGACGCGCACCGGCGGCATCGCGGGGCTCCGCCGCGAGTGGCGTGTCGAGCCGCCGGCATCCGATGTCCCGCACTGGGTGGCGCTCATCGAGGACTGCCCGTGGGACGCGACCCCCGCCGAGCCCGCACCGGGCGCCGACCGCTTCGTGTGGCGCATCCGGGCGCGCTGCGAGA
>Ga0180222_1000953_pt1 | contig 35433 bp, 24 predicted proteins | sample eDN5th37CKraftOP_FD_151336 | JGI IMG/M metagenome (GOLD analysis project Ga0180222, IMG submission 151336) | Enriched Organic Plus compost microbial communities from Emeryville, California, USA - eDNA 5th pass 37_C Kraft OP (version 2) (version 2) ...
CGACAGGCCGCGCCAGCCCGCGTGGGCCGCGCCCAGCACTCGCCCGCGGGTATCGGCGATGGCCACCGGCAGGCAGTCCGCCGCCATGATCGCCAGCACGCGCCCGGGCATGGCAGTGACCGCGGCGTCGGCCTCCAGGGTGTCGTTGGGAATGTCGGCGTCCACCACCCGCGCACCGTGGACCTGGGCCAGCCAGAGCGGCTCGGCGGGCAGCATGGCGCGCAGCCGCCGGCGGTTCTCGTGCACGGCCTGCGGGTCGTCGCCGGCCCGCAGGCCCAGGTTGAGGGTATCGAAGGGAGCACGGCCCACGCCCCCGGCCCGTGTGGTGCAGAAGCAGCGCGTCCCGCGCCAGGCGGGGCCTTCGATCACGGGCAGCGCAGCCGCGCCGGCCTGCGGATTCACGGATTCCACGATATCGCCTCCGTCGTGCGGCGGAAATCGGCCGGGGGGCGGGACTCGAAGGCGCGCTCCCCGCTCCCGCCGGGGTCCTCGAAATGCAGGGCGCGGGCATGCAGCATCTGCCGCCCGGCGCCGGCCAGGCCGCGCCCGCCGTACAGCGCGTCGCCCAGCAGCGGGTGGCCCAGGCTCGCCAGGTGTACCCGGATCTGGTGGGTACGGCCGGTTTCCAGCCGGCAGGCGACCTCGGTGACCGGCTCGCCGCCCGCCTGGCCGTGGCGCAGCGGCGCATAGCGGGTGACGGCCGGCTTGGGCGCCAGCGGCCGGTCCGCGCTCATGCGCACCGGCACCCGGGCGTCGCGCCCGACCGGCCGCTCGCAGGTGCCGGCCGCGGCCAGCCGGCCGTGGGCCAGCGCCAGGTATTCCCGGCCCATGCTGCGGGCCTGGAGCTGGCGCACGAGATGGGTCTGGGCCAGCTCGTTGCGTGCCACCACCAGCAGACCGGAGGTGTCCTTGTCCAGGCGGTGTACGATGCCGGCCCGCGCCACGCCCGCCAGCTCGGGATAGCGGTGCAGCAGGCCGTTGAGCAGCGTCCCCCGCCAGTTGCCCGCGCCCGGGTGGGTGACCAGGCCGGCCGGCTTGTCGACCACGATCCAGTCCGGGCTGTCGGCGACCACCTCGAAATCCACGGGTTCGGCCACGAAGGCCAGGGACTCCGGGGCCGGCTGGGGCCAGACCGTGAGTTCGTCGCCTGGCCCCACCGGCTGGCGCACCGTAGCCGCACGACCGTTGACCAGCACGTGGCCGGCCTCGATCCAGCCCTGCAGGCGGCTGCGGGAATGGCCGGGCAGCAGCGCGGCCAGCGCCTTGTCCAGGCGGCCGGCCGGCGTGCCGGGCGCCACGCGCAGCGCCTGCGGTTCGTCCTCGGGCGGCGGGTCGGCGGGGGCGGCAATGTCAGCCATGGGCACAAATCATATAATCGGTCTGCCATGCTAACACCGAGGAATCGACCGTGATGCGCCATGCCGCCCCCCTGCCGTTTTCTGCCCGCCGGGGCGGCCTTGTCCTGCGCGGGCTAATGTGCCTGCTCGCCGCCCTCATGATCGCCGGCTGCGGCACCAAGGGCTCCGAATACGACAAGACCGCCAACTGGAGCGCCGAGCAGCTCTACAAGGACGCCAAGGAGGAAATGAGCGCCTCCAACTGGGAGCAGGCCCGCACCCGCCTGCAGGCCATAGAAAGCCGCTACCCCTTCGGGCTGTACGCCCAGCAGGCGCTGATCGACCTGGCCTACGTCAACTGGAAGGACAACGAACCCGAGCAGGCGCTGGCCACCATCGACCGCTTCCAGCAGCTCTACCCCAACCACCCCGGCACGGACTACATGCTCTATCTCAAGGGCCTGGTCAGCTTCACGCCGTCCAGCGCCTTCATGTCCAACCTCACCGGCCAGGACCCCTCCGAACGCGACCCCAAGGGCCTGCGCCAGTCCTATGACGCCTTCAACGAGCTGGTCAAGCGCTTCCCGAACAGCCGCTACGCCGACGACGCCCGCGCGCGCCTGACCTGGCTGGTCAACAACATCGCCATGAACGAGGTCCACGTGGCGCGCTACTACTACGAGCGCGACGCCTACGTGGCGGCGGTCAACCGGGCCCAGACCGTGATCACCGATTTCGACGGCGCGCCGGCCGCCGAGGAAGCCCTCTACATCATGTACCTGTCCTACGACAAGCTGGGCATGGAGTCCCTGCGCGACGACGTCAAGCGGGTGCTGGATACCAACTACCCCGACAGCAAGTTCCTGGCCCAGGGCTACCAGGCCGGCAGCAGCTGGTGGAACCCCTTCAGCTGGAACTGAAAGGCGGCGGCCCGGCGCCTCAGGCGGCGTCGACGACGGGCTCCCCGGGAGCCCGTTTTCTTTGGCAGAAGGCCACCGCCTCGTCCAGTTCGCGGGTGCGGGCGAAAGGCGGCAGCCCGCGCCACAGCAGGCGGCCGTAGGAGCGGTCCACCAGCCGGGCGTCGCCCACCAGCAACACGCCCCAGTCGGTTTCGGTGCGGATCAGCCGCCCCGCGCCCTGCTTGAGCGCGATGGCGGCTTCCGGCAACTGGTATTCGGCGAAGGGGTTGCCGCCGCGCGCCCGGCAGGCCCGCAGGCGGGCCTCCACCACCGGGTCGTCGGGCGGCGCGAAGGGCAGCTTGTCTATGGCCACCAGGGTCAGGGCGTCGCCCGGCACGTCCACGCCTTCCCAGAAGCTGGCGCTGCCCACCAGCACGGCGCCCGGCAGGCGGCGGAACCGGTCCAGCAGCTCGCGGCGCGTGGTCTCGCCCTGCCGCAGCAGCGGACGGTCCCAGCCGCGCCGGGCCGACAGTTCGGCCAGCAAGCCCGCCACCCGGTCCACGGCGCGCAGCGTGGTGCACAGCACCAGGGCGCCGCCGGGGCCGGCTTCCAGCAGCGGCGCCAGGGTCTGCACGAAACGCTCGGCGAAATCCGGCGACTGCGGCGGCGGCAGCGTGCGCGGCACGAACAGCAGGCCCTGCGCGGCATAGTCGAAGGGCGACTCCCAGCGACCGGTGCGGGCGCCGTCCAGGCCGAGCTGGGCGGTGAAATGCGAGAAATCGCCGCGCACCGAAAGCGTGGCCGAAGTCAGCACCCAGGCCTGGCCCGGCCGCCGGCAGCGCGAAAAGGCGCGCGCCACCGAAAGCGGGGCGGCATGCAGGCGCACGTGGTGCGCGCCCTGCTCCACCCAGCGCACCGCGGCCTCCGGGCTTTCCTGGTCCGGGTCCGAGGTTGCGGACGCGGGCGTCCCGGATGCCCGGAAGGCCGCGGGCGTTCCGGCTGCGTCGGCCTGCCCGGAAGATGCCGGGCACTGCAGGCTGGCCGCCCCAGCGCCGGGCCCCGCCCAGCGCCCCAGCTTCGCGGCCAGCTCGCTGCCGGCGCGCAGGGCGGCGGCCAGGTCGGGATGCTTGCCGGCCACGGGAGCCAGCATGAGGTTGAGTTCGCCCAGCGTGGCGGCCAGCCCCGCCAGCGCGTCGTCGAAGGCCGCGCGCGCGGGCATGGCTTCCAGCGTGGCCTTGCGGCCCGGCAGCTTTTCCAGGGGCGCGCAGGCCAGGCGCAATTCGCGGGCGGCGTGCTCCAGCCTGCGCCCGGCCTCGCTCCAGTTGGCGGCCTCGCGCGCGTGAGCCAGCCCGGCGGCCTCGATGGCGCGGGCCTGGTCCAGCAGCTGGTGGGTGGACACGCTCGTGCCCATGAAGCGCGTGGCGACATCGGGCAACTGGTGGGCCTCGTCGAAGATGACGGTGTCGGCCTCGGGCAGCAGGTCGGTCACGCCTTCTTCGCGCAGCGCCAGGTCGGCCATGAACAGCGCGTGGTTGACCACCACCACGTCGGCGTCCTGCGCCTGGCGCCGGGCCTTGAGCACGAAGCAGTCGCGCACCCGGGGGCATTCCTGGCCCAGGCAGTTCTCGCGGGTGGAGGTCACGCGATGCCAGATGTCGGCATCTTCCGGAACTTCGGCCAGGTCGGCGCGGTCGCCGGTGCGCGAGCGCTGCGCGAAGACCTGGATGCTGCGCAGCTGGCCGGCCTCGGCGCGCGATTTCAGGCCGCGGTCGTCGGCCTGCAGGCGCTCCAGGTGATAGTGGCAGACGTAGTTGCCGCGGCCCTTGAGCAGCGCGGCGGTGACCGGCGCGGCCAGCGCGGCGCGCACCCGGGGCAGGTCGCGGGCGAACAGCTGGTCCTGCAGGGTGCGGGTGCCGGTGGAGACCAGCACCTTGCCGCCGGCCAGGAAGGCCGGGACCAGGTAGGCCCAGGTCTTGCCGATGCCGGTGCCGGCCTCGGCCACCAGAGTGGAGCGCGCGGCGATGGCCTGCCCGATGGCCTCGGCCAGGTCGACCTGGGCCGGCCGGACCCGGTAGCCGGGCAGCGCCGCGGCCAGCGGACCGTCGTCGGCGAACAGGGAGGGCAGGTCCGGATCCGGCATGGAGGAAATCGCGCAGGGCAGGCAGGGAAGCGGCCCATGATACCGCGCCGGGCCGGAGGCGGCCGGCGGGCTTGTGGCAAAATCCGCGGCTTGTTTTCCCTCTTTGCCGCCTTCATGACCGCTACCGCCGTGACCGCCTCCGCCGCCCCCCTCCGGGCCGACGTCCCGCAACGCATCGTCGCCCAGCTGGCCCAGGAACTCGGCGTGCGCCCCGCGCAGGTGGGCGCGGCCGTCGACCTGCTCGACGACGGCGCCACCGTGCCTTTCATCGCCCGCTACCGCAAGGAAGCCACGGGCGGGCTGGACGACACGGTGCTGCGCAACCTGGAGACGCGGCTGGCCTACCTGCGCGAGCTCGAGGACCGGCGCGCCGCCATCCTGGAATCGGTGGCGCAGCAGGGCAAGCTCACCGACGCGCTGCGCGGCGAGATCGAATCCGCCGACACCAAGCAGCGCCTGGAAGACCTGTACGCCCCCTACAAGCCCAAGCGCCGCACGCGCGCGCAGATTGCCCGCGAGGCCGGCCTGGAGCCCCTGGCCGACGCCATCCTGGCCGATGCGGGCTGCGACCCGCAGGCGCTGGCCGCGCAGTATCTCAACCCGGACGCCTCGATCGGCGACGCCAAGGCGGCCCTGGACGGCGCGCGCGACATCCTGGCCGAACGCTACGCGGAAAACGCCGACCTGCTGGCGGACATGCGCGAACACCTCTGGAGCGCCGGCCAGCTCTACTCGAAGGTAGCCGAAGGCAAAGAGGCCGAGGGCGCGAACTTCCGCGACTGGTTCGATTTCAGCGAACCCCTGCGCACCCTGCCCTCGCACCGCGTGCTGGCCCTGCTGCGCGGGCGCCAGCAGGGCGTACTGGAGCTGCGCCTGGGGCTGGACGCCGAGCGCGAAGCCCTCGTGCCCCACCCCTGCGTATCCCGCATCGCCGATTTCCTGAAACTGGGCAAGGGCCTGTTCGCCGCCGACGCGGCGCCGCGCGAGCGGTGGCTGGGCGAAGTCTGCCGCTGGACCTGGCGGGTCAAGCTGCTGACCGCCTTCGAGACCGAACTGATCGGCCGCCTGCGCGAAAGCGCCGAGGCCGAGGCCATCCGGGTGTTCGCCGCCAATCTCAAGGACTTGCTGCTGGCCGCCCCGGCCGGCCCCAAGGCCGTGCTGGGGCTGGACCCCGGCATCCGCACCGGCGTGAAGGTGGCGGCCATCGACCGCACCGGCAAGCTGGTGGAAACCGCCACCGTCTATCCTTTCGAGCCCCGGCGCGACCGCGAGGGCGCCCTGCGCACGCTGGCGGAACTGGCCGCGCGCCACAAGATCGAGCTGGTGGCCATCGGCAACGGCACCGCCTCGCGCGAAACCGAAAAGCTCGCGGCGGACCTGGCCGAACGCCATCCGGAACTCGGCCTGACGCGCGTGGTGGTCTCGGAAGCCGGCGCGTCGGTGTATTCGGCCTCTGAAACCGCGGCGCTCGAATTCCCGGATCTGGACGTGAGCCTGCGCGGCGCGGTCTCCATCGCGCGCCGGCTGCAGGACCCTCTTGCCGAGCTGGTCAAGATCGAGCCCAAGGCCATCGGCGTGGGACAGTACCAGCACGACGTCAACCAGCGCGAGCTGGCCCGCTCGCTGGATGCCGTGGTGGAAGACTGCGTCAACGCGGTGGGCGTGGACGTCAACACGGCCTCGGCCGCCCTGCTGGCCCGCGTCTCCGGCCTGACCGCCTCGCTGGCGCGCAACATCGTGGCCTGGCGCGACCAGCACGGCGCCTTCCCCACCCGCACGCAGTTGCGCGAAGTGCCGCGCTTCGGCGAGAAGGCCTTCGAACAGGCCGCGGGCTTCCTGCGCATCCCGGCCGGCGACAATCCCCTGGACGCATCGGCGGTGCACCCGGAGGCCTACCCCGTGGTCGAGCGCATCCTGGCCCGCATCCAGGCCGACGTGCGGCAGGTGATCGGCAACCGGGAAGCGCTCAAGGGCCTTTCCCCCTCGGAATTCACCGACGAACGCTTCGGCCTGCCCACCGTGCACGACATCTTCGGCGAACTGGAGAAGCCGGGACGGGACCCGCGCCCGGAGTTCAAGACCGCCCGGTTCAAGGACGGCGTGGAAAAGCTCTCCGACCTGCTGCCCGGCATGGTGCTCGAAGGCGTGGTGACCAACGTCGCCAATTTCGGCGCCTTCGTGGACGTGGGCGTGCACCAGGACGGGCTGGTGCACATCTCCGCCCTGGCCGAGAAATTCGTCAAGGACCCGCGCGACGTCGTGCGCGTGGGCCAGACCGTCACGGTCAAGGTGCTGGAAGTCGACATCGCCCGCAAGCGCATCGCGCTGACCATGCGGCTGAACGACGACGCCCAGCCCGCGGTACGGCGCAGCGCAGGCCCGGCGCGGCCGGCGGCCGGCCGCCCGGCCAGGCGCGGCGGCGACGAGACGCCCCAGGGAGCCATGGCCCAGGCCTTCGCCAAGCTGAAGCGCTAGCGCGCCGCCCCAGGACAGGCCGGCGAACTCCGGGACGGCATCTGCCGCGCCTCGCGAGGCGCCGGATCGCTCTGCCGCAGCGCGGCGCGCGTGCAGCCCGGACACGAAAAACAGGCCAGGGGCGCGAACGCCGCCTGGCCGGTTCAAGCCATCTGCGGCACGCGCCGCGCCGAAGCCCGGGCGCGCGCCGCCGGCAAGCCGCCTCAGTCGCCGGAACCCAGGTTGATGCCGGTGATATAGCCCACGGCCGCGCCGAACTTGTCCTTGTAGTTGGCGTCGATCAGCGGCTCGAGCGCTTCCTTGACCTCGTCGGGCGTGGTGCGGATCCAGTCGCCCGCGTGCTGGAAGTTGCTCATGATGTACGTCCAGCCGTTGATCTCGTCGACCGCGTGCAGGCCGGTGGATTCCGCCCCGGCCGGGCACGACAGGATGCGCGACAGTTCCTTCGTGTCCACGTTGTAGGCCCACAGGAAGTTGTTCACGTGGTTGCCGCTGTCCTCGCCGATGAACAGCGTGCGCAGCTTCTCCGAGAACTTCAGGTTGTCGGGGCTGGCGATCTTGTCCGGATTCGCGGTGTTGCCCAGCGCGTCGGCGTCGATGTCCTCGCCCACCAGCAGGGTCGAGTATTCGTGCGGCACCCATTCGCTGTCGATCGCGGCGCCGTCGGTGTCCTGCTGGCCGCCGGCCATCTGGCCGGCCATGATGCCGCCGGCCGTGATCGGCGCGGCCAGGGCGACGCCGCTGTCGGCGTCCCACTTCGCGTTGCCCTCGATCATGGAATCGACGATATTGGCCAGCGCCGAGTACACGATCTTGTCGCGGGCGTTGACGGTCGTGCCCTCGTTCTTGGTCAGCGCCATGCTCGCGCCCTTGAGCGCGGCGTAGCGGTGCGTCTCCAGGAAGGCGGCGGCCTTGTCCATGCCGTCGCGCAGGCGCACCCATTCGCGGCGGCCGTTGTAGAAGATGGGCGTGAAGGTCGCGTCGCCCGGATCGTCGGCCGAACGCTCCATGATGTCGTCGAACGTCAGATCGGCGGCCATGGTCCGGATTTCGTCGCTGGTGGCGTGGCCCAGGCGGATCCAGCGCGTGGAGCCGGCGCCGGCGCCCTGGTTGCTGGTCTGCTGGAAGCGCGCCACGTACAGCGTGCCGGCGGACAGATCCGCGGCACGGTCGGCCACGAACATGAACAGGCCGCCGTTGGTCGCGTCGTCGCCCATCAGCGCGGTGCGCTGGTCGGGCATCACCTGGATCAGCTCGTGCGAAATGCGGCCCAGGCAGTAATGCTTCTTGATGGTCCCGGTGCCGTCGGGGTTCACCACGACTTCGGGCAGGTGCCCGTAGTCGTACGGGTTGGCGCGCCGGGCGCCGGCATACAGGAACTGGCCGAAGGCATCCAGCTGGGCGTTGTCCGCCTGCGAGGCGTCGGGCTCGTATTCCTCGCTGGACAGGTGCGTGTTCCAGGGCGACAGGCTGGCGCCACAGGTGATCCACAAACCGTTGGCCGGCGAGGTATCCACGTTGTGGTACTTCACCAGGCTCAGTTCGCCGGTCTCCGGGTTCTGGTCCAGCGTCAGCACGGCGATCGGCGACGGCAGCTTGCCGTACATGCTTTCGCCGGCGAGGTCGGAATCGGTGTATTCGAACTGCACCACCGCGAACACGGGGTTGCCCGCGACGCCGTCCACCTTGGCATTTTCCAGGCGGATCAGCGACGAACCGTCCGGACAGTTCGAGAAGAACTGGCGCGGCGCGGCGCCGGATTCGTCCATGATGGGATCGTTGTTGATGTCGAAGTAGCCGCCGGAGATTACCGTGCCGCCCTTGCCGTCGGGCACTTCGTCGCCGGTCACGAAGAACGGGTGGTAGCCCAGCTGGTAGGTTTCGGTGGTGCCGTCGCTATAGGTCACCTCCAGCGCGGACTTCACCGACGTGGCGGCCATGGCGGCGGGGTCGGCCAGGGTCGGAGCGTCCATGGGAACGAAACGGGCCGACTGGAACTTCGCGCCGGGCGCCGGACCGGCAGCCTGGTCATCGTCGTCATCGTCGTCGCTGCCACAGGCGGTCAGCAACGCCGTGGCGCCCATCGAGGCGCCCAGCGGCAGCAGGGGAGCGCCGGCAAGCAGTTTGAGGGTACGGCGGCGGGAGAGTTTCGTGATATCGGGCATGGTGGGCGTCGATTGGAGGTGAGGGAAAAATCGCAGGACGAACGCTCCCCGCGCGGCCGTTGCGCCAGGCATCGGCCGCGAAAGCCAGGGGTAACGGATAACGCGACTGGCGCAATGATGGAGGGCGAAAATGAAAACTGAATGACACCGGCGCCCCGGCGCGGGGCATGTCCGCGCATTGCGCCGCCTTGCCGGCGCTCCTGCGCGGGCGAAACGGCCGCCGCACCGGCATTCCGGGATATCCCCTCGGGAATTTCCTTTCCCGGATTTCCCCTTGGACTGGACCGTTGGGGACAGGTGACAAATAATCACGAACGAATTAAAATGCGCGGTTGCGCCGGAACCTATGCCGGCGCGGCTACCTGGCGCCACGCGCCTGCCGCAGGCGGGCCGCCGGCTGGCCGCATGCGACGACCGCCCGGCGTTCGAGCCCTGCCACATCTCCCCTCGACCCCGTGCGTACACGGGGAACCTCACCATGAGCATTCTGCAGTTGGCCGCCGGCCAGACCGAAGTCGTGGGCGAAGCGAACCTGGCCGCCAGCGGTGTCTATCGCGACGTCAGGCTGGGGCCCTACAGCCGCCTGGTCCTGGAAGGCGTGGCAGCGCGGCTCGACGGCGTCACCCTGGCGCGGGTCGGCACCCGCAGCATCGAACTGCTGGCCGGCGCGTCGCTGACCGTGGGGGAGCTGTTCTTTGCCAGCATCGGCGCGAGCATCGTCTACCGCATCGGGCCTGGCTGCACCCTGGCGCTGGACGCCAACCTGGCCGAGCCCGAGATCATCGAAAACACGACCATAGAATTCGCCAGCGGCGGCACCGGCACGCTGGTCTTCGCACCCTTCGCCAACCCCGAATGGCGCGCGCTGCCCGTGCTTGCCGGCTGGCAGGAAGGCGACACGGTCGAATTGGCGCCATCGCGCCCAGGGAACCTGCGCCTGGAAGGCGGGCGCCTCGTGCGCACCGCTTGCTCGCCGGATTGAAGCCGGATCGGCAGCTCCCGCCCCGGCTGGCGCCGGGTGCTGAGCACCGGACCGGCCTACCCTACTCCCCGAGTTCCGCCAGCGCGATGCCCAGCCGGGCCGCCAGCGCGTCGCGCGCGGCGGCGTCCGCGCATTCCGGCCCTTCGGCCGCGCGGCGGCCGTCGACGACCGCCGCGTAGCGCAGGCCGTCGTTCTGCAGCCATTGCCCGACCGGATCCCCGCGCAGCCGGCGCATCAGGGCGCCGGCTGCCTTGGGGTCCTCGAACGGTTCGGAGCGCAGCAGCTCTTCGCCGTCGGCCGCCAGCAGGCGGAAGCGGAAGCGGCCGCCGTCGTCCCGGAAGCTGACGAAGCGTGCCTGGCGCACACCCTTCCTGCCGCCCTTGCCGGCCGCGGGCGCAGCCTGCCCGCGCAGGCTGCGCAGCCCGACGGCCTCGCGCAGCTCGGCCATGAACGGCTGCGCGATGCGACGCGCCTTGGCCGCACCCGCCTGCAGAATGTCCTCGATGCGCCCGGGGTCGGCCATGAGCGCGGCATAGCGCTCGCGCATGGGCGCCAGATCGCGCTCGATGCGTTCGCACAGCGCCTGCTTGGCGTCGCCCCAGCCCATGCCCGCGAGCAGGCTGCCGCGGAAAGCCTCGGTCTCGTGCGGGGCGGCGAAGGCGCGGAACAGCGTATACAAATGCGAGGCGTCCGGGTCCTTGGGCTCGCCCGGCTGGCGGGAATCGGTCACCACGCGCATGACCGCCGCGCGCAGGGCGGCGGCGCCGCCCTCGAACAGCGGAATGGTGTTGTCATAGCTTTTGGACATCTTGCGCCCGTCCAGCCCGGGCAGCGTGGCGACGTCTTCCTCGACCGCGACCTCGGGCAGCACGAAGAGATCCCTGCCCCCGCCGTACAGGTGATTGAAGCGCTGGGCGATATCGCGCGCCATCTCCAGATGCTGGATCTGGTCGCGGCCGACCGGCACCTTGTGGGCGTTGAACATGAGGATGTCCGCGGCCATGAGCACCGGGTACGAGAACAGGCCCATGGTCACGCCGTCGTCGGGCTCCGCGCCCCGGGCCTCGTTCTGGTCGACCGCCGCCTTGTACGCATGGGCGCGGTTCATCAGGCCCTTGCCGGTGACGCAGGTGAGCATCCAGCACAGTTCGGGGATCTCGGGAATGTCCGACTGGCGGTAGAAGGTGACGCGCTCGGGGTCGAGCCCGGCGGCCAGCCAGGTGGCGGCGATTTCCAGGCGCGAGCGCGCGATGCGCGCCGGGTCGTCGCACTTGATGAGCGCGTGGTAGTCGGCCAGGAAGAAGAACGCGTCGACGCCGGCCTGGGTGCTGGCGGTGACCGCCGGGCGGATGGCGCCGACGTAGTTGCCCAGGTGGGGAGTGCCGGAGGTGGTGATGCCGGTCAGGACACGGGTGCTCATGGCGGAAAGGCTGCGGCTGTGAACGGAAACACGCAAGTGTAGCGTGCCGGTACCTCCGCCCGCAGGGGCCGCTGCGGCCCGGCCGGACGGATCGTCGGCAGAACGCGGACGCCTGCGGCCGCGGGCGGGTCCCCGCGCAGGCCCGTCCGCGCCCGCGCGACATGGCGGGCCCCGCGGGGCGCTCAGAGCGTCGCCGCGTCGCGCCGGTCGGCGTCCAGGTACTCGCGCGACTGCATTTCCAGGATGCGCGAGACGGTGCGGTGGAATTCGTTGGCCAGGGGGCCGTCGGTATAGATCTCTTCGGGCTCGCACTCGGCCGACATGATGAGTTTGACCCGATGGTCGTAGAAGACGTCGATCAGCCAGGTGAAGCGCCGGGCTTCCGACGCCTGGCGCGGCCCCATGCGGGGGACCCCGGACAGGATCACGGCATGGAAGCGGCTGGCCAGCTCCAGGTAATCGTTCTGCGAGCGCGGGCCGCCGCACAGGGTGGCGAAGTCGAACCAGACGACGCTGCCGCCCAGCGCGAGCGCCCGGATCTCGCGGTGCTCGATGTGCAGCACGGGCTCCTGCGGCGCCGTGTCGGACAGGCTGCGGAAGGCCTCGGCCAGCGCCTGCTCCGCCCGTTCGTCCAGGGGCGAGTGGTAGCACTGCACCTGCTCGAGCGAGCGGCGGCGGTAATCCACGCCGGCGTCCACATTGAGCACGTCCATGCGCGCCTGGATGAGCGCGATGGCCGGCAGGATGCGGTCGCGGTGCAGCCCTTCGGGATACAGCGTGGAGGGCTCGTAGTTGGAGGTCATCACGAACGAAGTGCCGTACTCGAAAAGCTTGAGCAGCAGGCGGTAGAGGATCATGGCGTCGGCCACGTCCGACACGTGGAACTCGTCGAAGCAGATCAGCCGGTAACGGCGCGCCACCCGGCGGGCGACTTCGTCCAGGGGATCCTGCATGCCCTTGACCTCTTCGAGCTCGCGATGCACGCCGCGCATGAATTCGTGAAAGTGCAGGCGGGTCTTGCGGGTGACGGGGACCGTGGCGTAGAAGGCGTCCATGAGGAAGCTCTTGCCGCGCCCCACCCCGCCCCAGAGGTAGACGCCGCGCGGCACTTCGGGACGGTTCAGCAGTTTCTTGAGGGCGTTCGAACGCATGGCCCTGAAGCGCACCCAGTCGTCGTAATAGCGCTGCAGGCGCTCGACGGCCGCCTCCTGGGCGGGATCGGGACGGTAGCCGCGCTCGGCCAGGGCTTGTTCGTAGTATTGGCGGACGTTCATGGGGAGGGAGCTGGGGTCTTGTTTCGTAACGGGTATGGGGCGGTCGGGTTCTCAAGGCGCCTCGGTGCGGCACAGGGGAGATCCGGCCAAGTCGTTCGGCTCGGGCGCGCCAGCAGGCGCCCTCGGCCCCGCTGCGCGGGGCTACCCTCTCTCCAATTGGCCGGATCTCCCCTGTGCCGCACCGAGGCTTGCGATGTCGTCATGCCGCTAGCCTGCCTGCCAGCGTGGCAGTTCGGCGACGCCCTGCCAGACATCCGGGATAACCATGAAGCACGCCGGCATCGTCCGCAGGATCATCCGCATGCCGCAGCCGCGAGTCCCCGCCGGGGGCCGGGCAGGGGTGCCGGCCAATTGGAGAGAGGGTAGCCCCGCGCAGCGGGGCCGAGGGCGCCTGCTGGCGCGCCCGAGCCGAACGACTTGGCCGGCGCCCCTGCCCGGCCCCCGGCGGGGACGGGTCAAGAACGCCGCCCTCCGCCAGCACACTCCCAAGCTGCTTGCCGGAGGCCAAGGCGGCATCCCTCTCCGCCCGGTCCCGGGCTCAAAAGTTGAGCGTACGCTTGTCGACCGCCAGCGCCGCTTCCTTGAGCGACTCGGACAAGGTCGGGTGCGCATGACAGATGCGGGCGATGTCTTCCGCGGCGCCGCGGAATTCCATGATGGTCACGGCCTCGGAAATCAGCTCCGAAGCCATCGGCCCGATGATATGCACCCCCAGCACCTCGTCGGTCGAGGCATCCGCCAGCACCTTCACGAAGCCCGTCGTATCGCCCAGCGCCCGCGCGCGGCCGTTGGCCATGAACGGGAAGCTGCCCGCCCGGTACTCGCGGCCGGCCTGCTTGAGCTGCTGCTCCGTCTGCCCCACCCAGGCAATTTCCGGGGAGGTATAGATCACCCACGGAATGGTCGCGAAATTCACATGCCCGTGCTGGCCCGCGATGCGCTCGGCCACGGCCACGCCCTCTTCCTCGGCCTTGTGGGCAAGCATGGGGCCGCGCACCACGTCGCCCACCGCCCATACGTCGGGCAGGTTGGTGCGGCATTGGTCGTCGACCGCCACGAAGCCGCGCTCGTCCAGCTTGAGCCCGACCGCCTCGGCGTTCAGGCCGCCCGTGTAGGGCACGCGGCCGATGGAGACGATGAGCTTGTCCACCACCAGCTTCTGCTCGGCGCCGGAAGCGTCGGTATAGGGTACCGTGACAGTGCGGGCGGTGGACTTGACCGCGCCGATCTTCACGCCCATCTGGATGTCCAGGCCCTGCTTGCGGAAGACCTTGAGCGCTTCCTTGGAAACCTGCTCGTCGGCAGCCGCCAGGAACTCCGGCATGGCTTCCAGGATGGTGACCTCCGCCCCCAGGCGGCGCCAGACGCTGCCCATTTCCAGGCCGATGACGCCGGCCCCGATCACGCCCAGCCGCTTGGGCACGGCGGGAATGTTCAGCGCGCCGTCGTTGGACAGCACCTGCTTTTCGTCGAACGGCAGGCCGGGCAGCTCGCGGGCCGACGAGCCGGTCGCGACGATCACGTGGCGGGCTACCAGCTCGGCCTGGGTCGTGCCGGAGACCTGCACGGCCCAGCCGCCCTCGGCCTTGCCGGCGAAGGCGCCCTTGCCGTGGAAGAAGGTGACTTTGTTCTTCTTGAACAGGTACAGGATGCCGTCGTTGTTCTGCTTGACCACGGCATTCTTGCGGCCCAGCAGGGTATCGAGCTTCAGGCCCACTCCCTTGAGCTCGATGCCGTGCTCGGCGAAATGGTGGTTGGCCTGGTCGTAGTGCTCGGAAGACTGCAGCAGCGCCTTGGACGGAATGCAGCCCACGTTGGTGCAGGTGCCGCCTGGGGCGGGACCGCCCTGCCCGTTCTGCCAGGCATCGATGCAGGCCACGGACAGGCCCAGCTGGGCGGCGCGGATGGCGGCGATGTAGCCGCCGGGACCCGCGCCGATGACGACGACGTCGAATTGCTGTGCGGACATGGAAGGCTCCTCAGACGTCCAGCAGCAGGCGCTGCGGATCTTCCAGCGCTTCCTTGATGGCCACCAGCGCCAGCACGGCTTCGCGGCCGTCGATGATGCGGTGGTCGTAGGACAGGGCCAGGTAGTTCATGGGACGGATCACGATCTGCCCGTTCTCGACCACCGGCCGGTCCTTGGTGGCGTGGATGCCCAGGATGGCCGATTGGGGCGGGTTGATGATGGGCGTGGACAGCATGGAGCCGAACACCCCGCCGTTGGAGATCGAGAAGGTGCCGCCGGTGAGCTCTTCCAGCGAGAGCTTGCCGTCGCGGGCGCGGGTGCCGAAGTCGGCGATCTGCTTCTCGATCTCGGCGATCGAGCGCTGGTCGGCGTCGCGCAGGATGGGCACCACCAGGCCGCGCGGGCTGCCCACGGCGATGCCGATGTCGAAGTAGCCGTGGTAGATGATGTCCTTGCCGTCGACCGAGGCGTTTACCACCGGGTACTTCTTGAGCGCGGCCACCGCGGCCTTCACGAAGAAGGACATGAAGCCCAGCTTGACGCCGTGCTCTTTCTCGAACTTGTCCTTGTAGGCGTTGCGCAGGCTCATCACCGCCTGCATGTTGACTTCGTTGAAGGTAGTGAGAATGGCGTTTTCCTGCTGCGACTGCAGCAGGCGCTCGGCCACCCGGGCGCGCAGGCGGCTCATGGGCACGCGCTGCTCGGGGCGGCCGTCCGGGGCTCGCGAAGGCGCCGGAACGGACGGAGCCGGTGCCGCAGGCCTGGCGGGCGCGCCGTCGGCGGCCAGCGCATCGCCCTTGGTGATACGGCCGCCCCGGCCGGTGCCGGCGACGGAGGCGGCGTCCACCCCCTTGTCGGCCAGGATCTTGGCGGCGGCGGGCGACGCGGCGGGCGCGGCGGCCGCCGCCTGGGCGGGGGCCGCCTTGGCGGGCTCGGGCGCCGCGGCAGCGGCGGGCGCCTCGGCCTTGGCCGGCGCGGCGGCGGCCTTGGCCGCGGTGTCGATCTTGGCGATGACCTCGCCGGAGGTCACGGTACTGCCGTCGCCCTTGACGATCTCGGACAACACGCCGGCGGCGGGCGCCGGCACTTCGAGCACGACCTTGTCGGTCTCGATCTCGATGAGGATTTCATCCGCCTCGACAGCGGCCCCGGCCTGCTTCTTCCAGGTGAGCAGCGTGGCTTCGGAGACGGATTCGGAAAGCTGGGGAACGACGACGTCGGTAATGGCCATGGCGTGTTTTTTCCGTTTATGTTGGTTCTGCGCGATCTCGTTACTTGGTCAGCGTGAAGCCCTTGAGCTTGCCGAAGGCCTGCTCGATCAGCGCCTTCTGCTGCTCCTGGTGCTTGGCGAGGTAGCCCACGGCCGGCGAGGCCGAAGCCGCACGGCCCGCGTAGGCCAGCTTCTGCCCGGTGCGCATGTTCTCGAACAGGTGGTGCTGGACATAGAACCAGGCGCCCTGGTTCTGCGGCTCGTCCTGCACCCAGACCACCTCGGTGGCCTTGGGATACTTGCGCAGCACGGTCTCGAAGGTCTTGTGCGCGAACGGGTAGAGCTGCTCGACGCGGACGATCGCCACGTCGGCCACCCCGCGGTCCTTGCGGGCATGGACCAGGTCGTAATAGACCTTGCCCGAGCACGCCAGCACCCGCTTGACAGACCCGGCCGGGATGGCTTCGTCGAGCTCGCCGATGACGGTGCGGAAACTGCCGCCCGCCAGCTCGGTCAGCGCCGAACCGGCATCTTTGTTGCGCAGCAGGGACTTGGGCGTGAAGATGACCAGCGGCTTGCGGAAGGGCCGGATCATCTGCCGGCGCAGCAGGTGGAAGATCTGCGCGGCGGTGGTGGGCTGGGTCACCTGCATGTTGTGGTCGGCGCACAGCTGCAGGAAACGCTCGATGCGGGCCGAGGAGTGCTCCGGGCCCTGCCCTTCGTAGCCGTGCGGCAGCATCAGGGTCAGGCCGGACTGGCGGCCCCACTTGGCCTCGCCGGAACTGATGAACTGGTCGATCACCACCTGGGCGCCGTTGGCGAAGTCGCCGAACTGGGCTTCCCAGATGGTCAGCGTGTTGGGCTCGGCGCTGGAGTACCCGTACTCGAAGCCCAGGACGGCTTCCTCGGACAGCACGGAATCGATGACCGTGAACGGCGCCTGGCCCTCCGAGACGTTCTGCAGCGGCACGTAGCTGCCATCGTTCCAGCGCTCGCGGTTCTGGTCGTGCAGCACGGCGTGCCGGTGGGTGAAGGTGCCGCGGCCGGAATCCTGCCCCGTGATGCGCACCGCGTAACCCGAGGCCACCAGCGAGGCGAAGGCCAGGTGCTCGCCCATGCCCCAGTCCAGGTTCATCTCGCCGCGGGCCATCGCCCGGCGGTCGTTGAGCAGCTTGGCCACCAGCGGGTGGACGGTGAAGCCTTCCGGCACGGTGGTGATGCGCTCGCCCAGGCGCTTGAGTTCGGCCAGCGGCACGGCGGTGTCGCCGGCGTCGGTCCACTTGGCGCCGATGAAGGCGGACCAGTCCAGCGCGTACTTGCTCTTGTAGTCGGTCAGCACCGGCTCGATGGTGCGGTGGCCGTCTTCCATGAGCTGGCGGTAGTCCTTGACCAGCTGGTCGGCCTCGCCGGGGGCGAGGACGCCCTGCGCCTCGAGCTTGTCGGCATAGAGCCGGCGCGTGCCGGGGTGGTGGCCGATGCGCTTGTACATGAGCGGCTGGGTGAGCGAGGGCGTGTCCTGCTCGTTGTGCCCCAGCTTGCGGAAGCAGACGATATCGACCACCACGTCGTGGCGGAAGGTGTTGCGGTAGTCCAGGGCCAGGCGGGTGACGAACACCACCGCCTCGGGATCGTCGCCGTTGACGTGGAAGACCGGCGCCTCGATCATCTTGACCACGTCGGTGCAATACAGCGTGGAGCGGGAGTCGCGCGGGTCCGAGGTCGTGAAGCCGATCTGGTTGTTGATGACGATGTGCACCGTGCCGCCGGTGCCGTAGCCGCGGGTTTGCGCCAGGTTGAGGGTTTCCATGACCACGCCCTGCCCGGCGAAGGCGGCGTCGCCGTGTACCAGCACGGGCAGCACCTGGGCCCCGATCGTGTCGCCGCGCCGTTCCTGGCGGGCGCGCACGCTGCCCTCGACCACCGGGTTGACGATCTCGAGGTGGGAGGGGTTGAAGGCGAGCGACAAATGCACCGGGCCGCCGCGCGTGGAAAGGTCGCTGGAAAAACCGTTGTGGTACTTGACGTCGCCGTCGGTCAGGCCTTCGGCGTGCTTGCCCTCGAACTCGGCGAACAGGTCGCCGGGCCGCTTGCCCATGATGTTGATGAGCAGGTTCAGGCGCCCGCGGTGGGCCATGCCGACCACGATTTCCTGCACGCCGCTTTCGCCGGCATGGTGCACCAGTTCATCCATGGAGGCGATGAAGCTTTCGCCGCCCTCGAGCGAGAAGCGCTTCTGGCCGACGTACTTGGTGTGCAGGAAGCGCTCCAGGCCCTCGGCCTCGGTCAGCTGCTGCAGGATGTAGCGCTTGCGGTCAGGCTCGACGGGCGGGGCCGCGAACGTGGATTCCAGCCGCTCCTGGATCCAGCGCTTGGCGGCCGGATCGGAGATGTGCATGAACTCCGCTCCGACGGAGCGACAGTAGGTATCGCGCAGCGCCTTGATGATGTCGCGCAGCGTCATCGTGTCGGCCGTCGTGAAATACGTGTTGGTGGCCGAATACACCTCGTCGAGGTCGGATTCGGACAGCCCGTAGAACGACGGGTCCAGCTCGGGAATGGGCGGACGGTCCTGGCGCTTGAGCGGGTCGAGGTCGGCCCAGCGCGAGCCCAGCGAACGGTAGGCGGCGATGATGGACTGGACGGAAACCTGCCGGCCCGCCATGGGGAGGTGGTCGGCCTGCTGCACGCGGCTCACGAAGGCGTTGGCCTTGGCGCGCTCGGCGAACGAGGCGACGATGGGGGCGTGGGCCTGGTCGCGGGTGGATTCCTGGCCGTCGGTGGCCGGGACGTGCTGCAGCTGGTCGAAGTATTCCCGCCACTTGTCCGGAACCGATCCGGGGTTGTCGAGGTAGGCCTCGTAGAGTTCCTCGACGTAGGGGGCGTTACCCCCGAACAAATAGGAGGTGGATAAGGATTCGAGTTCCGATGACATTGTGCGCTTCACCTTGGCGGGTGCTTCACCCGGTACGATGCAGGAAAACCTTCCGCGACACGGCCAGACCGGATAGCGGATAGCAGGGCAGAAGGCGGTTGGTACTAGCCTTTGGAGCCATCCCGGCAGTATACCCCCTTCCATATTTCGTTTATCCGACAGGCCCGCCCGTTTTCCGCGGCACGCGTCAGGCGGCGACCGGCAGCGCGGTCTGGTACTTGACCTGCTTCAGCGCGAAGCCGGACCGGATGTTCTTGACCCCGGGGATGCGGGTCAGGTGGCTGACGATGAAGCGCTCCAGCGATTGCATGTCGGGGACCACCACCCGCAGCAGGTAGTCGGCGTCGCCCGTCATGAGGTAGCACTCCATGACTTCCGGGTAGTCGGCCATGGCCTGCTGGAAACGCTCCAGCTCGGAATCGATCTGCTTTTCCAGGCTGACCTGGATGAAGACGTTCAGGTTCAGGCCCAGCCGCAAGGGGTCGGCCAGCGCCACGTAGCCCCGGATCACGCCCGCGGCCTCCAGGGCCTTGACCCGCGCCAGGCAGGGCGAAGGCGACAGGTGCACGCGGCGGGCGAGCTCGACGTTGGTCAGGCTGGAATCGGTCTGGAGAATGTCCAGGATGCGGCGGTCGGTCGCGTCCATCTGGTGGGAACTCATGGCGCCTCCGGCAGGAAATGGCATGAAATGCTTGTGATTACGAATTATGCAGCACTTTTTGCCACACAAACGGGATTTACACAGTCGATTCGATGCCCCATGCGGCCGGGCCGCGGATAGGATGGCGTCCAGGAGGAGAACGCCATGCATACCGACCCCGACACCCCCCCGCCCCTGCCGGCTGCCGATCCCGATCCGGCCGAGACCGCGGAATGGCGCGACGCGCTGCAATCCCTGGTGCAGGCCGACGGCCAGGCCCGGGCGGCCTATATCCTGCAGCAGGTCGGCGCGCACGCGGCGGCGCTGGGCGTGCCCGGGCTGCGGCGCAGCGGCACGCCCTACCTCAACACCATCCCCGGCGACGAGCAGCCGGCCTTTCCCGGCAACCTGGAGGTCGAACAGCGGCTGGCGGCGATCCACCGCTGGAACGCCCTGGCCATGGTGGTGCGCGCCAACCAGGCCTACGGCGAGCTGGGCGGGCACATCGCCAGCTACGCCTCGGCCGCCGACCTGTTCGAAGTGGGGTTCAACCATTTCTTCCGCGCGCGCAGCGACGGCTTCGGCGGCGACCTGGTCTACATGCAGCCGCATTCGGCGCCGGGCATCTACGCCCGCGCCTATCTCGAAGGCTTCCTGCGGGAAGAGGACCTGGCGTACTTCCGCCGGGAGATCGCCGCCCGCGCGCACGGCGCCCGGGGCCTGTCGTCGTATCCGCACCCCTGGCTGATGCCGGATTTCTGGCAGTTTCCCACCGGCTCGATGGGCATCGGCCCGATCAATGCCATCTACCAGGCGCGCTTCATGCGCTACCTGGAGCACCGCACGCTGGCGCCGGCCAGCGGCCGCAAGGTATGGGGGCTGTTCGGCGACGGCGAAATGGACGAGCCGGAGTCGATCGCCGCCCTCACCCTGGCCGCGCGCGAAAAACTGGACAATCTGGTCTTCGTGGTCAATTGCAACCTGCAGCGGCTCGACGGCCCGGTGCGCGGCAACGGGCGCATTATCGACGAGCTGGAAACCCTCTACTCGGGAGCGGGGTGGAACGTCATCAAGCTGGTGTGGGGCAGCGACTGGGATACGCTGTTGCGCCGCGACCGGACCGGCGCGCTGGCGCGCGCCTTCGCCCGCACCGTCGACGGCCAGTTCCAGACCTACGCCGCCAACGACGGCGCCTTCAACCGCGAGCGCTTCTTCAACCGGGACCCGGAACTGGCCGCGCTGGTGGCGGACTGGAGCGACGAGGCCATCGACCGGCTGCAGCGCGGGGGCCACGACATGGCCAAGATCCATGCGGCCTACGACCGGGCGGCGCGCCATCGCGGCCAGCCCACCGTCATCCTGGCCCAGACCAAGAAAGGCTACGGCATGGGGGCCGCCGGGCAGGGCCGGATGACGACCCACCAGCAGAAGAAGCTGGACGCCGAGGCCCTGCTGGCCTTCCGCGACCGCTTCGCCCTGCCGCTGTCCGACGAGGACTGCCTGGCGCTGAAGTTCTACCGGCCGCCGGCCGACAGCCCGGAACTGCGCTACCTGCACGCGCGGCGCGCCGCGCTCGGCGGCTGCGTGCCGCGGCGCCGGGCCGACGCGCCGCGCCTGCCGGTACCGCCGGCGCAGGACTGGGGCCGCTTCGCGCTGGAGGCCGCCGGCAAGGAAATGTCCACCACGATGGCGCTGGTGCGCATGATGACCGCCCTGCTCAAGCAGCCGGGCCTGGGCCCGCGCATCGTGCCCATCGTGGCGGATGAAGCGCGCACCTTCGGCATGGCCAACCTGTTCCGGCAGGTGGGCATCTATTCGGCCCAGGGCCAGCTCTACGAGCCCGAGGACATCGGCTCGGTGCTCTGCTACCGGGAGGCCCGCGACGGCCAGATCCTGGAGGAAGGCATCACCGAGGCAGGCGCCGTGTCGTCCTGGACCGCCGCGGGCACCAGCTATTCGGCGCACGGCCTGCCCATGCTGCCGATCTACATCTACTACTCCATCTTCGGGTTCCAGCGGGTGGGCGACCTGATCTGGGCAGCCGCGGACCAGCGCGTGCGCGGCTTCCTGGTGGGCGCGACCTCGGGGCGCACCACCCTGGGCGGCGAAGGCCTGCAGCACCAGGACGGGACCAGCCACCTGCTGGCCGCGGCCGTGCCCAACTGCCGGGCGTACGACCCTGCCTACGCCTACGAGGTGGCGGTGCTGCTCGAACACGGCATGCGGCGCATGCTCGAAGAGCAGCGCGACGAGTTCCATTACCTGACCGTAGTCAACGAGAACCTGCCCCAGCCTTCGATGCCCGGGGAGGAAGGCGTGCGCGAGGGCATCGTGCGCGGCCTGTACCGGGTGCGCGCCGCAGGCGGCGCGGCGCAGGCGCGGCTGCTGGGTTCCGGCGCCATCCTGGCCGAGGCCCTGCGGGCCGCCGAGTTGCTGGAAACGGAATACGGGGTGGCTGCCGAGGTATGGAGCGTGACCAGCTTTTCCGAGCTCGCCCGCGACGGCCAGGCCTGCGACCGCGCCGCCATGCTGGAAGGGGCGGCGGCGCGGCCGTGGATCACGGCGCAGCTCGGCGCCGCCGCCCTGCCCACGGTGGCGGCCACGGACTACGTGCGCGCCGTGCCCGAACAAATTCGCGCCTGGATCCCCGGCCCCTACCGCTGCCTGGGCACCGACGGGTTCGGGCGCAGCGACACGCGGGCCGCCCTGCGCGACTTCTTCGAGATCGGCGCCGAATGGATCGCCCTGGCCGCGCTGGACCTGCTGGTCCGCCAGGGCGGCGACCCGGCTGCCGCGCGGGCGCTGCGCGCCAGGCTGGAAGCGGGGGAACGCGGGCAGCCGCCCTGGGAGCGCTGAGGCGGGCTGCCGGGCCCGGCAAGCCGTGCAGCGGCGCGCGTCCGCCGGCCCAATTCCATATTGCGTCGCAGCATGGCCGGTCCCCCGGCCGGCCGGTTTTCCTGTTCAAATAACGGCCCCGGAATCGACTCCCTTCCCTCCTCCCACCGGCTGCATCCCGCATGGACGACACCCTGACCAAGCTCGCGCTGGATTACCACGCGCATCCCGCCCCCGGCAAGATTTCCGTCACCCCCACCAAACCCCTGGCCAACCAGGACGACCTTTCGCTGGCCTATTCGCCCGGCGTGGCCGCGGCCTGCATGGCGATCCATTCCGGAGGCGACGATGCCGCGTCGCGCTATACCTCGCGCGGCAACCTGGTGGGCGTCATCACCAACGGCACTGCGGTGCTGGGGCTGGGCAACATCGGCCCGCTGGCCGCCAAGCCGGTGATGGAAGGCAAAGGCTGCCTGTTCAAGAAGTTCGCCGGCATCGACGTCTTCGACATCGAGCTGGCCGAGACCGACCCCGACAAGCTGGTCGACATCATCGCCGCGCTGGAGCCCACGCTGGGCGGGGTCAACCTGGAAGACATCAAGGCGCCCGAATGCTTCTATATCGAGAAGAAGCTGCGCGAGCGCATGAAGATCCCCGTCTTCCACGACGACCAGCACGGCACGGCCATCATCTCGTCGGCGGCCATCCTGAACGGCCTGAAAGTGGTGGGCAAGGACATCGGCCGGGTCAAGCTGGCCTGCTCGGGCGCGGGCGCCGCAGCCATCGCCTGCCTGGACCTGCTGGTCCACCTGGGCGTCAGGCGCGAGAACATCTACGTCGTGGATTCGCGCGGGGTCATCTGGGAAGGCCGTGACGCCGAAATGGAAGCCAACAAGCGCCGCTACGCCCAGAAGACCGAGGCCCGCACCCTGGCCGACGTGGTCGCCGGCGCCGACGTGTTCCTGGGCTGCTCCACGGCAGGCGTGCTGACCGCCGACATGGTCGAGAGCATGGCCCGCCAGCCGCTGATCCTGGCGCTGGCGAACCCGGAGCCGGAAATCCGCCCGGAGATCGCCAAGGCCGCACGTCCGGACTGCATCATCGCCACCGGCCGTTCGGACTACCCGAACCAGGTGAACAACGTGCTGTGCTTCCCGTTCATCTTCCGCGGCGCGATGGACGCGGGCGCCACCCGCATCACCGAGGAAATGAAGCTGGCCTGCGTCAAGGCCATCGCCGAGCTGGCCGAGGCCGAGCAGAACGACGAGGTCGCCCGCGCCTACGCCGGGCAGGAGCTGAATTTCGGCCCGGACTACATCATTCCCAAACCCTTCGACCCGCGCCTGATCGTGCAGATCGCGCCGGCCGTGGCGCGGGCCGCCGCCGAGTCGGGCGTGGCCGCCCGCCCGATCGAGGACATCGAGGCCTACCGCCAGCGGCTGATGAGCTTCGTCTACCATTCGGGCCAGCTGATGCGGCCGCTGTTCCAGCAGGCCAAGCAGGCTCCCAAGCGGGTCATCTACGCCGACGGCGAGGACGAACGCGTGCTGCGCGCCGCGCAGACCGTGGTGGACGAGAAGCTGGCCCAGCCCATCCTGATCGGCCGGCCCTCGGTGATCGGGATGCGCATCAAGAAGGCCGGCCTGCGCCTGGCGCCCGGCCGCGATTTCGAGATCGTCGACCCCGAGGACGACAGCCGGTTCAACGAGACCTGGTCGGCGTACTATCAGCTCAAGGGCCGGGAAGGCGTGACGCCCGCCATCGCCAAGGCGATGATCCGCAAGCACAACACGCTTATCGGCGCCATGCTGCTGCGCCGCGGCGACGCCGACGCCCTGCTGTGCGGCGTAGCCAGCAAGTACGACAACCAGCTCAAGTACGTGGACGACGTCATCGGCCGCAAGCCCGGCCAGACCTACGCGGCGCTGAACGTGCTGATGCTGCCCAACCAGACGCTGTTCGTCGCCGACACCCACGTCAACGAATGCCCGACGGCCGAGCAGATCGCCAGCATCACGATCCAGGCGGCCGACGAGATGCTGCGCTTCGGCGTGGTGCCCAAGATCGCCCTGCTGTCGCATTCGAACTTCGGCAGCCGCCCCACCGACTCGTCGCGCAAGATGGCCGAGGCGCGGCGCATCGTGGCCGAACGCGCGCCCGACCTCGAAGTCGACGGCGAGATGCACGCCGACGCCGCGCTGTCCGAGCCCATCCGCATGCAGGCCTACCCCGACAGCACCCTGAAGGGGCCGGCCAACCTGCTGGTGATGCCCAATCTCGACACGGGCAACATCACCTACAACATGCTCAAGATGACCGGCAGCCATGGCATCGCCATGGGTCCCATTCTGCTGGGCGCGGCACGGCCGGTCCATATCCTGACCACCAGCGCCACCGTGCGCCGCATCGTCAACATGACGGCGCTGGCGGTGGTGGACGCCCAGCAGGAGGCTGCCGGGCAGACCCGCGAACGCGGCTGAACCGGTGCCGACGCCAGCTCCGGCGGCCGCTGCGGAAACGAAAACGGCCGCCCCGGAAAGGCGGCCGTTCGGCAGGCCGGGCGCATGGCCCGGCGCCGATGCCGTCAGCGCTGCGCGATCGGCTTGACGTCGCGCGTGGGCGAGCCGGTGAACAGCTGGCGGGGACGGCCGATCTTGTACTCGGGGTCGGACAGCATTTCGTCCCACTGGGCGATCCAGCCCACCGTGCGCGCCAGCGCGAAGATGGCGGTGAACAGGCTGGTCGGGATGCCGATGGCCCGCTGCACGATGCCCGAGTAGAAATCCACGTTGGGGTACAGCTTGCGGTCGACGAAGTACTTGTCCTCGAGGGCGATGCGCTCGAGCTCCATGGCCAGCTTGAACAGGGGGTCGTTCTCCAGGCCCAGCGCCTGCAGGACTTCCTTGCACGTCTGCTGCATGAGCTTGGCGCGCGGGTCGTAGTTCTTGTAGACCCGGTGGCCGAAGCCCATCAGGCGCACGCCCGAATTCTTGTCCTTGACCTTTTCCATGAACTCGCCGACCTTGGCCACGCCGCCGTTGGCCTGGAGCTCCTCTAGCATCTGCAGGCACGCCTCGTTGGCGCCGCCATGGGCGGGCCCCCAAAGGCACGCCACGCCGGCCGCGATGGCCGCGAACGGGTTGGTGCCCGACGAGCCGCACAGGCGCACGGTGGAAGTGGAGGCGTTCTGCTCGTGGTCCGCATGCAGGATGAAGATGCGGTCCAGCGCGCGCTCGACCACTTCGTTGACCTGGTATTCCTCGCACGGCGTGGCGAACATCATGCGCAGGAAGTTGCCGGTGTACGACAGGTCGTTGCGCGGGTAGATGTAGGGCTGGCCGTTCGAGTACTTGTAGGCCATGGACACCAGCGTGGGCATCTTGGCGATCAGGCGGATGGCCGAGATGCGGCGATGCTCGGGGTTGGTGATGTCGTTGGCGTCGTGGTAGAACGCCGACATCGCGCCCACCAGGCCGGTCAGCACGGCCATGGGATGGGCGTCGCGGCGGAAGCCGCGCAGGAAGAAATGCATCTGCTCGTTGACCATCGTGTGGTGCGTGACCAGCGAGTCGAATTCCGTCTTCTGGCCCTGGTTGGGCAGGTCGCCGTTCAGGATCAGGTAGCAGATGTCCATGAAGTCGCAGTTCACGGCCAACTGCTCGATGGGGTAGCCGCGGTACAGCAGCTCGCCCTTGTCACCGTCGATGTAGGTGATGCTCGAGGCGCACGAGGCGGTCGCCATGAAGCCGGGATCGTAGGTGAACATCCCGGTCTGGCCGTACAGCTTGCGGATGTCAATGACGTCCGGGCCGACGGTTCCCTGGTAGACGGGGAACTCGACGGCGGGGGAGCCATCCGAGAAGCTCAGTGTCGCCTTTTTGTCAGACAGTTTCATCGCTCATTCCTCTCTAAAAATCAGGCCTCGCGCATGCGCCCTATGAGGTCGCGTGCGACGGGAGTATCGACGGCCCCCTGCGGCTGCGTGCGCCCCAGCAGGAGGTCGAGCAGTTCGTGGTCGCCCAGCTCGAAGAGCCGCATCAGCGTGTCCGCCTCGACGTCCGTCAGCTCGTGGATGCTGGCATCCAGGAACCGGGTGATGATCAGGTCGTTCTCGAGCAGGCCGCGGCGCGCCCGCCACCGCAGGCGCTCGCGGTCCCGTTCGCTCAGCACGGCCACGACGTTCCCGGACTAGACCGCACGGCGCACCATCAGTTCCCGGATCTTGCCGATGGCCCGCGTCGGGTTCAGGCCCTTGGGACAGACGTCGACGCAGTTCATGATGGTGTGGCAGCGGAACAGGCGGTAAGGATCTTCGAGGTTGTCCAGGCGCTGGCCCGTGGCTTCGTCCCGGCTGTCCGCGATGAAGCGGTAGGCCTGCAGCAGGCCGGCCGGGCCGACGAACTTGTCCGGATTCCACCAGAACGAGGGGCAGGAAGTCGAACAGCACGCGCACAGGATGCACTCGTACAGGCCGTCGAGCTCTTCGCGCGCGGCGGGCGTCTGCAGGCGCTCTTTTTCGGGCGGCGGCGCGTCGTTGATCAGGTAGGGCCGGACCGAATGGTACTGATTGAAGAAATGGGTCATGTCCACGATCAGGTCGCGGATGACCGGCAGCCCCGGCAGCGGCTTGAGGACGATGGGTTCCTTCAGGTCGCGCAGGTTGGTAATGCAGGCCAACCCGTTCTTGCCGTTGATGTTCATGGCGTCGGACCCGCACACGCCCTCGCGGCAGGAGCGGCGCAGCGCCAGGCTGTCGTCGACGTCGTTCTTGATGCGCACGAGGGCGTCGAGCAGCATCTTGTCGGTCGGCTGCAGCTCGACTTCCAGCTTCTGCATGTAGGGCCGCTCGTCCTTGTCGGGATCGTAGCGGTAGATCTCGAATTTCACGATACGCTTGTTGCTCATGCCTGCGTCCTGCTCAGAAAGTCCGCGCCTTGGGCGGGAAGGTGTCGACCGTCAGGGGCTTCATCTGCACCGGCTTGTAGTCCAGGCGGCTGCCCTCGGAATACCACAGCGTGTGGCGCAGCCAGTTCTCGTCGTCCCGCTGGGGATGGTCGTCCAGGGCGTGGGCGCCCCGGCTCTCGGTGCGGTTGGCCGCCGACTTGATGGTCGCGCGCGCGACCTCGGTCATGTTGGCAAGCTCGAGCGCTTCGACGCGGGCGGTGTTGAACACCTTGGACTTGTCCTGGAAAGACACGTGGCCGGCCTGCTCGGCCAGCGCCTCGATCTGCCCCACGCCTTCGTTGAGCAGCTTGAGCGTGCGGAACACCCCGCAGTGGCGCTGCATGCTGACGCGGATGGCGTTGCCCACGTCCTGGACCTTCTCGCCGCCGGTACGCGCTTCGAGCGCGGCGACGCGGCCCACGGAGAAATCGACCGCTTCCTGCGGCACCGGCTGGTGCGCGTGCTGGCGCTCGAGGTGGGCCGCCACGATGTGGTTGCCGGCCGCGCGCCCGAACACCACCAGGTCGAGCAGCGAGTTGGTGCCCAGGCGGTTGGCGCCGTGCACCGACACCGCCGAGCATTCGCCGATGGCGTACAGGCCATTGATGACACGGCTCTCGCCGTCGCGCCAGTCCACCACCTGGCCATGATAGTTGGCCGGGATGCCTCCCATCTGGTAGTGGATGGTCGGCACGACCGGGATGGGTTCCTTGATCGGGTCGACGTTGCCGAACTTGATCGCGATCTCGCGGATCGAGGGCAGCCGCTTGTTGATGGTCTCCGCGCCCAGGTGGTCGAGCTTGAGCACCACGTAGCTGCCGTCGGGGCCGCAGCCGCGGCCTTCCTTGATTTCCTGGTCCATGGAGCGCGAGACGAAGTCGCGCGGCGCCAGGTCTTTCAGGGTGGGGGCGTAACGCTCCATGAAGCGCTCGCCGTCCTTGTTGAGCAGGATGCCGCCCTCGCCGCGCACGCCTTCGGTGATGAGCACGCCGGCGCCGGCCACCCCGGTGGGGTGGAACTGCCAGAACTCCATGTCCTGCAGCGGAATGCCCGCGCGCGCCGCCATGCCCAGGCCGTCGCCGGTGTTGATGAAGGCGTTCGTCGAGGCGGCCCAGATGCGGCCCGCCCCGCCGGTGGCCAGCACCGTGGTCTTGGCTTCGAGGATGTAGATCTCGCCGGTTTCCATTTCGAGCGCGGTCACGCCGAGCACGTCGCCCTGTTCGTTGCGCAGCAGGTCGAGCGCCATCCATTCGACGAAGAACTGGGTGCGCGCGGCGACGTTGCGCTGGTAGAGCGTGTGCAGCAGGGCGTGACCGGTCCGGTCGGCTGCCGCACAGGCGCGCTGCACGGGCTTTTCGCCGAAGTTGGCGGTATGGCCGCCGAACGGGCGCTGGTAGATGGTGCCGTCGGCGTTGCGGTCGAAGGGCATGCCGAAATGCTCGAGTTCGTAGACGGCGTTGGGCGCCTCGCGGCACATGAACTCGATGGCGTCCTGGTCGCCCAGCCAGTCCGACCCCTTGACGGTGTCGTACATGTGCCAGTACCAGTTGTCCTCGCTCATGTTGCCCAGCGAGGCGCCGATGCCGCCCTGCGCCGCCACCGTGTGCGAGCGGGTCGGGAAGACCTTGGAGAGGACCGCCACCGACAGGCCCGCCTGGGCCAGCTGCAGGGAGCAGCGCATGCCGGCGCCGCCGGCGCCGACCACCACCACGTCGAACTGACGGCGCGGCAAAGAATTCTTGACAGCGACCACGGCTCAGAGCCTCCAGAGGATTTGCGCGAAATACACGACCGACCCGACCAGCCACAGGATGGTCAGCACTTGCAGGAGCAGGCGGATCCCGGCGGGCTTGACGTAGTCCATCCAGATGTCGCGCACGCCGATCCAGGCATGCCATGCCAGCGACATGAAGGCCAGCGTGGCCAGGATCTGGCCCAGCGGCAGGCCGATGACGGTAAAGCTGAAGAGCGCCTTCCAGTTCTCGTAGGTGAAGGCCGGCATGGCCAGCAGGCCCGCCAGCAGCACCACGGTATACACCACCAGGATGACCGCGGTCATGCGCTGGGCGAGGAAATCCTTCCAGCCGTAATGGGCGCCGACGACCAGGCGCTTGGAACCGATGTTCTGGGTGGACGCCATTACCATGCTCCGAACAGTTTGAGGCCGAATACCACGGTCAGCGCCAGGCTGACCCCCAGCACCACGCCGGCGCTCTTCTGGGCGGAGGCTTTTTCCAGCCCGATGTGCAGATCCAGTACCAGGTACCGGATGCCCGCACAGAAGTGGTGCAGGTAGCCCCACAGCAGCACCAGGAGCACGAGCTTGACCACGGGGTTGGCCAGTACCGTGGCCATGGCGGCGAAGCCCGCCTCGGACGCCACGCTCATGGCGAACAGGGGCAGGATCACCAAGGGAAGACAGAGGAACAGCAGCGCGCCGCTGACACGGTGCAGGATGGACACCTTGCCGGCCAGGGGCAGCCGGTAGCTGAGTATCTGCGGCACGCTGATGTTGCGGAATTGCGGACGCGGCTTGGCAGCAGAGTCGGACATGGACGACCTCGGAGTTGCGGATCTAGACTGGGAAGGACGGAATCGTTACGGGGACCGCCCGGCGCGCGCGGGCAAACGCACTATTTTCGCCCATGTGCCGGGTTGGTTCAAATCGCGGCAAATTCCTCCATCAATTCAAACTATTGCGATAGTGGTAGTGATCGGTCAGGTACAGCCCGCGCCGCATTTCCATGGGCCGGTCGCCGTAGGTGTACGACACCCGGTCCACCTGCAGCAGCGGGTCGCCCGGCGCCACGCCCAGCAGCCCGGCCGCCTCGGCCTCGGCGCGCACGGCGCGCAGCTTCTCGTCGGCGCGCACCATGCTCACGCCGAACTCGGATTCGAACAGCCCGTAGAGGGGGCCCCGGTAGCGCGCCAGCAGTTCGGCGGTCAGGCCCCGGAAGGCGCTGCCGGGCAGCCAGATGTCGTCCACCACCGTGGGCACGCCGGCGAAGGACAGCAGGCGTCGGATGGTCACGGCGGTCTCGCCCGCCCGCAGGTCCAGGGTACGGACCACGTCGGCCGGCGCGCGTAGCCGCCGGCACTCGACGATGCGGCTTTCCGCGCGCTGCGGCACGCCCTCGTCGGGAGCCAGCCGCAGGAAGCGATAGCGCACCCGCGCCTCGTGGTGGGTGGCGACGAAGGTGCCCTTGCCCTGCCGGCGCAGCAGCAGGTGCTCGGCCGCCATCTCGTCGATGGCCTTGCGTACCGTGCCCTGGCTGACCTGGAAACGGGCGGCCAGGTCGAATTCGCTGGGGATGGCTTCGCCGGGCTTCCATTCCCCGCGGTCCAGGCTCTGGACGATGAGTTCCTTGATCTGGCGGTACAGCGGGCTGAACGCCGCGCCCGTGCCCGGCCCGCGCGCGGCGCTGCGGGTACGGCTGGGCACGTCGGACGGGGAATCGGCCATGGGGAACGGGACGGTGGAGGGCGGCGGCGCGCCGGACATGCGGATGACATCTGCACGTCCTACATTGTGACACAGGCGGCCGATCCTTGTCCACGACTCTTCTGTCTTATATAAGATATAAGATAATTGACGCAAACGTAAACTTCCTCTACGATGGCCGCCTTGCTGGACAGCCAGCCGTGAGCCTCCAACCGTTACACTGACGGGTGATTTTTGCTCACCTCACCCAACGGAGATCGTTCTATGTCCAAACCCGCCATGCGCGTCGCCGTCACGGGCGCCGCCGGCCAGATCGGCTACGCACTCTTGTTCCGCATCGCCTCGGGCGAAATGCTGGGCAAGGACCAGCCCGTCATCCTGCAGCTGCTGGAAATCCCCGACGAGAAGGCCCAGAAGGCGCTCAAGGGCGTCATGATGGAACTCGACGACTGCGCCTTCCCGCTGCTGGCCGGCATGAGCGCGCACAGCGACCCGCGCACCGCCTTCAAGGACGCCGACGTGGCCCTGCTGGTGGGCGCCCGCCCGCGCGGCCCCGGCATGGAGCGCAAGGACCTGCTGCACGTCAACGCCCAGATCTTCACCGCCCAGGGCAAGGCCCTTAACGACGTCGCCAGCCGCGACGTCAAGGTGCTGGTGGTCGGCAACCCCGCCAACACCAACGCCCACATCGCCATGAAGTCGGCGCCGGACCTGCCCTCCAAGAACTTCACCGCCATGCTGCGGCTGGACCACAACCGCGCCCTGTCGCAGCTGGCCGCGAAGTCGGGCAAGCCCGTGGCCGAGATCGAAAAGCTCATCGTATGGGGCAACCACTCGCCCACCATGTATCCCGACATCCGCTTCGCCACCGTCGGCGGCCAGAGCCTGGCCAAGCTGATCAACGACGACGCCTGGAACCGCGACGTGTTCATCCCCACCGTGGGCAAGCGCGGCGCGGCCATCATCGAGGCGCGCGGCCTGTCGTCGGCCGCCTCGGCCGCCAACGCCGCCATCGACCACGTGCGTGACTGGGTGCTGGGCAGCAACGGCAAGTGGGTCACCATGGGCGTGCCCTCCGACGGCTCCTACGGCATCCCCGAAGGCATCGTCTACGGCGTGCCGGTGACGACGGCCAACGGCGAATACACCCGCATCAAAGACCTCGAAATCGACGCCTTCTCGCGCGAGCGCATGGACTTCACCCTGAAGGAGCTGCTCGAGGAACGCGACGGCGTGAAGGACCTGCTGGGCTGACCCGCAGGCAGGCGGCCGGGCTTCACCGGCCGCGGCCGGCGCCGGACGCGCCGGCCGGCAAGAACACCAGGAGACTCCCCATGTCCAGACCCGAATCCCCCGGCGCCCTCTTCCGGGCCGCGCTGGCCGCCGAAAAGCCGCTGCAGGTCATCGGCACGATCAACGCCAACCACGCCCTGCTGGCCAAGCGCGCCGGCTTCCGGGCGATCTACCTGTCGGGCGGCGGCGTCGCGGCCGGTTCGCTGGGGCTGCCGGACCTGGGCATCAACACGCTGGACGACGTGCTGACCGACGTGCGCCGCATCACCGACGTATGCGACACGCCGCTGCTGGTCGACGTCGACACCGGCTTCGGCCCCTCGGCCTTCAACATCGCCCGCACGGTCAAGAGCCTGGTCAAGTTCGGCGCCGCCGGCTGCCACATCGAGGACCAGGTCGGCGCCAAGCGCTGCGGGCACCGCCCCGGCAAGGAAATCGTCTCCACCCAGGAAATGGCCGACCGCGTCAAGGCCGCCGCCGACGCGCGCACCGACTCCGACTTCTACCTGATCGCCCGCACCGACGCCATCGCCGTCGACGGCGTGGACGCCGCGATCGAGCGCGCGCTGGCCTGCGTGGAAGCCGGCGCCGACGCCATCTTCGCCGAAGCGGCGTACGACCTGCCCACCTACGAGCGCTTTTCCAAGGCCGTGCCGGTGCCGCTGCTGGCCAACATCACCGAGTTCGGCAAGACCCCGCTGTTCACGGTCGACGAGCTGCGCGGCGCGGGCGTGGGCATGGTGCTGTATCCGCTGTCGGCCTTCCGCGCCATGAACAAGGCCGCCGAAATGGTCTACCTGGCGATCCGCCGGGACGGCCACCAGCACGAAGTGCTGGACCTGATGCAGACGCGCGACGAACTGTACGACCGCATCAACTACCACGACTACGAATCCCGGCTGGACGCCCTCTTCGCCCAGGGCAAGGGCAAGTAGCCAGCCGGCGGACGACCCTTTCCGCCAGAAAACGGACCTCAGGAGCAGACAACATGAGCACTTCTCGCGCCAAGAAGACGACGGCGGCCGCCCCCGCCACGGATACCGCCCAGCCCGGGTTCAAGCCCAAGAAGTCGGTCGCCCTCTCGGGCGTGGTCGCCGGCAACACGGCGCTGTGCACCGTCGGGCGCAGCGGCAACGACCTGCACTACCGCGGCTACGACATCCTGGACATCGCCGAAACCTGCGAGTTCGAGGAAATCGCCCACCTGCTGGTGCACGGCAAGCTGCCCAACAAGGCCGAACTCAAGGCCTACAAGGAAAAGCTGCGCGCCCTGCGCGGCCTGCCGGCCCAGGTACAGGCGGTGCTGGAAGCGCTTCCCGCCGCCAGCCACCCCATGGACGTCATGCGCACGGCCGTCTCGGCCCTGGGCTGCGTGCTGCCCGAGAAGGACGACCACAACATCCCCGGCGCGCGCGACATTGCCGACCGGCTGATGGCCAACCTGAGTTCGGCCCTGCTGTACTGGTACCACTACAGCCACAACGGCCGCGTCATCGACGTGCAGACCGACGACGACAGCATCGGCGGCCATTTCCTGCACCTGCTGCACGGCCGCAAGCCTTCCGACGACTGGGTCAAGGCCATGCACACCTCGCTGATCCTGTACGCCGAGCACGAGTTCAACGCGTCCACCTTCACCTGCCGCGTCATCGCCGGCACCGGGTCGGACATGTACTCCGCCGTGGCGGGCGGCATCGGCGCGCTGCGCGGCCCCAAGCACGGCGGCGCCAACGAGGTGGCCTTCGAGGTTCAGCAGCGCTACGACACGCCGGACGAGGCCGAGGCCGACATCCGCCGCCGCGTCGAGAACAAGGAAGTCGTCATCGGCTTCGGCCACCCCGTCTACACGGTCTCCGACCCGCGCAACCAGGTCATCAAGGACGTCGCCCGCCGGCTCTCCAAGAAGGCCGGCAGCACCAAGATGTTCGACATCGCGGAGCGCCTGGAATCGGTCATGTGGGACGCCAAGAAGATGTTCCCCAACCTGGACTGGTTCTCGGCCGTGAGCTACCACATGATGGGCGTGCCCACCGCCATGTTCACGCCCCTGTTCGTCATCGCGCGCACGGCCGGCTGGTCGGCGCACATCATCGAGCAGCGCGTCGACAACAAGATCATCCGGCCCACCGCCAACTACGTCGGGCCCGACGACCTCAAGTTCGTCCCGCTCGAAAAGCGCAAGTAAGCCGCGCCTTCCCCTTCCCGCGCCGGCCCCCCGGGGGCCGGCGCGGCCCTTTGCCCACCCCACGCACGATTCCGCCATGTCCGCCCATATCCCCAACGTCCGTCCCGAGCCCGACCAGGTGCTGGTCGACATCGTCGATTACGTTCTCGGCTACGAGATCAAGAGCGACCTCGCCTACGAAACCGCCCGCAACTGCCTGATCGACACGCTGGGCTGCGGGCTGGAAGCCCTGGAATACCCCGCCTGCCGCAAGCTGCTCGGCCCCATCGTGCCCGGCACCGTGGTGCCCAACGGCGCCAAGGTTCCCGGCACGCAGTTCCAGCTGGACCCGGTCCAGGCTGCCTTCAACATCGGCGCCATGATCCGCTGGCTGGACTTCAACGACACCTGGCTGGCGGCCGAATGGGGCCACCCATCGGACAACCTGGGCGGCATCCTGGCCACCGCCGACTGGCTCTCGCGCAACGCCGTGGCTGCCGGCAAGCGGCCGCTGACCATGCGCGACGTGCTGACCGGCATGATCAAGGCGCACGAGATCCAGGGCTGCATCGCGCTGGAGAACTCCTTCAACCGCGTGGGCCTGGACCACGTGGTGCTGGTCAAGGTGGCTTCCACCGCGGTCGTCTCCCAGATGCTGGGCCTGACCCGCGACGAGATCATCAACGCCGTCTCGCTGGCCTGGGTCGACGGGCAGAGCCTGCGCACCTACCGCCACGCCCCCAACACCGGCAGCCGCAAGAGCTGGGCCGCCGGCGACGCCACCAGCCGCGCCGTGCGCCTGGCGCTCATCGCCCGCACCGGCGAAATGGGCTACCCCTCGGTGCTGACCGCCAAGACCTGGGGCTTCTACGACGTGCTGTTCAAGGGCCAGCCCTTCAAGTTCCAGCGCCCCTACGGCAGCTACGTCATGGAAAACGTGCTGTTCAAGATCTCCTTCCCGGCCGAGTTCCATTCGCAGACCGCCGTGGAATGCGCCATGGACATCCACGAACGGCTCAAGGCCGCCGGCAAGACCGCCGACGACATCGCCAAGATCACGATCCGCACGCACGAGGCCTGCATCCGCATCATCGACAAGAAGGGCCCGCTGGACAACCCTGCCGACCGCGACCATTGCGTGCAGTACATGGTGGCCGTGCCCATCCTGTTCGGCCGCCTGACCGCCGCCGACTACGAGGACGACGTGGCGCGCGACCCGCGCATCGACGCCCTGCGCGACAAGATCGTCTGCGTCGAGGACCCTGCCTTCACCCGCGACTACCACGACCCCGAGAAGCGCTCCATCGCCAAC